>OIFF01000008.1_pt1 | contig 273902 bp, 240 predicted proteins | sample 1581981 | NCBI WGS metagenome assembly OIFF01 (sample SAMN07501067, study PRJEB24779) | human gut metagenome | isolation source: stool | host: human infant | place: USA: Pittsburgh, PA
CTCTTTAGAGGGCCACCACTAGAGAAAGACCCTTATAGGGTCAGAGCAAACCACCCGTTCTACGGGTGGTTATGATTATTACGCTATGCATCTTGGAGATTATTTAAGAATGGAATATATGATATGAAAAGAATTTTGCCTATACTTGCATTACTTATATTTATTAGTGGTTGTGGAGTAAATCAGAATACAAATAATGGTAATACAGAAAGCAATGCTAAAAGTTCTAGCGAATCCACTCAAGACAGTAGCAAAATGACTAATCTAGATAGCCACTTAACTGTCGCTAAACAGGCTTTATCTGCCGGTGATTATGCAAAAGCCATCGAGGAGGCAACAGCTTCTATTAAGGATAATCCAAATAATGCAGACGCTTATTCGGTTCGTGGTTTTGCTATGGCTTTAAATGGAGATACTACTAAAGGCATAGCAGATACTAAAAAGGCTTATGATTTAGATCCTAATAATGTGGCTAATTACTACAATATGGCCATGGTCTATAAGTTACAAGGTCAATTACAAGAGTCTAAACGATGGTTTGAAAAGGTATTAGAAAAGGACCCTAGTAATACTTGGTCTGTGTATGGTATTGCTACCATTTATGCAGACCAAGGGGATGATACTAAGGCCCTTGATTGGCTTGAAAAAGCAATCAAAATTGATCCTTCTGTAAAGGCTGTTGCTGCTGAACAAGATCATTTTGAACGGTTTCACAATAATGAGAGATTTAAACAACTCGTTGATTTATAATGTTTTTTCTACTAATGCTTCTTGTAATAATTGTGAGAAATTAATGCCTTTTTCTAAGGCCCGTTCGTTAAGCCATGCGGGAATTGTTAATGTTTTTTTGATAGATTTGCTGTTTTTAGCAAGGTCAATATCCGTTTGCACTAATGTAGGATAGGTTGTATTCGTACAAGGTAAGTTACGTATAGATGTAGGCGTAGGTAAGCTTTCTCCATCTTCTAGAGCTCCTAAAATATACAGTTCCATCGCCTCTTGTGCATTAGTTACAAGTTCTGTTAATGTTGAGCCCGTACTACTTGTATATTCTAAGTCTGGAAACTCAGCCCAGAAACCATCGGCATCGTCATGGATTATTGCAGGGTATATAAATTTCATATTTCCTCCTTATTTTAGTCCTGTTCTCTTCAAAATGGCATTTAATAAACCTATAGGTACATCTTTGCCATGTACTGCAATTACTTCGACTTGGTCATCTTTTTTCAAACGATGATGACTACCGCGTTGCCGTACATCCTTCCAACCATTTTTTAACAGTAGTTTTAATAGATCTTTATCTTTCATATTCTCTCCTTTACATAATAACACGTGTACACGTATAAAACAATTGTTAGGAGTTATTTCTTATTATCTGTAGTTTAACAGTATATAAATAAAAATAGGGGTGACCATTGGTCACCCCTGACTCTATTGGTCACTTGACAAGTAATGATAAATGCCTTTTGTGTATTTATACTATTCTTATTATTTATAATAGGTATATAATTAGAATATATAAACTAAGCTGTATATTGATGAAAGGAGAGAATTCATCATGAAACCACTTGGCAAAAGGATGGCAATGGCTGTGTTGTGTGCACTAACGCTGACATCACCTTTGTTTTTGAGCGGTTGTAGTATGTCAGAACTATGGCAAGGGACTGAGCAGAGCCGTAAGGAAATTGCACAGCGGTCGGAACAGGATAAGGTGCAGTTGTTTAATCAGTATGTGAAAGCTATAAGTCGATATAATCGCATGGCTGTTATGTTTGATTATGCGAATACACCGACGATTAATGATTTAAAAGCAGGTAAGCATTTAACTGTATTTAATACACCAAACTTTAAACAGTTACAAAAAGAATTAGAAGAAGCTAAGCAAGCCGGTATTCCTTATGATGAAATGAAGGAGCCCCTAGATAAGCTGCTTTCAAAATTGAATGAAATCACACCGGTAGCGGAAGAACTGGATGCATACTATAAATCTAAAGGATACATTACAGATAACTATGCTAAGGAACAGCAATTAGGTCCAAAATATGTACAGTTGTATGAGCAATTTGTGCCTATCTATGCAGATTTTGATAATCTGATGCATAAAATCAACCTCGATCGATTACAACAAAGGTTACAAGAATTGCGCGATGCAGGTAAGAAAAATGCAGCCGCAGCACAAGAGGTTCATTTGAGACTTACCGCTGTTCTTGAAAAGTTAGATAGTGAAAAACAACCGGATGTGAATGCCATGAATCAAGAGTTACAAGCTATTGGTGATTTATCTAATGGCATTACTAGCTCTAACTATGACACTGTTAAGACCTCTGTAAACACTACAATCGGTGCTATCCGGACTTATATGGGTTCAAAACAAGATAAGGACTATACTCGTATGATTGAGGCTTATAACCATTATATTTCTAATATGAATACGACAAATATGAATGAATTAGATTAATAAAGATCTGAGTTTATTTACGTTAGACACGTGTAAACCGGACACATAAAAAGCTGTATTAAATGAGAATTTCATTTGATACAGCTTTTTGTAATGTATTCTATTTTTTTATCTTAATACGTGTCGTCATTTGATTAGATAGGGTAAACAATACGAGTGCCACCCAGATGCAGCCAAAAGCTATGAGTTGGGCTGTGCCAAAGCTTTCACCAAAGTAGAAGATGGCTAAGAAGAAGCCCATGGTAGGGGATAGGTATTGTAAAAATCCAAGCACGTTTAGTGGTAATAGGCGGGCACCGTACGAAAAGAGGATGAGCGGAATCGATGTGGTAAGGCCGGCACCGATAAGGAGAAGACCGGTCGGCGTTAGGTTTTCGATAAAGGCCCACGAGGTGGTGTCTATAGCCGCTAAATACCATAATGCTATCGGTGTGATGAGCCATGCTTCGAAGGCGATGCTCGAGAATGGATGGATGGTGAGTCGTTTCTTAACGGCGCCGTAGAGGCTAAAGGATACGGCTAGGACGATAGAGACAATGGGTAATGTACCTAGTTGAACAGTCATGATAGCCACGCCCAAGATTGCAATGGCGATACTTAGTTTTTGTGGCCACAGCAAGGATTCTTTGTAAATTAAAATACCGAGCAATACGTTGAGTAAGGGATTGATGTAATACCCTAAACTCGTGTCGAGTACGTGCTGATTTGTTACGGCCCAAATGTAGGTGAACCAGTTTATACTGATGAGCACAGCGGCCAGTAATAATAGACCAAACTGTGAGAGATGGGCACGTAGGTGTTGTATGTCGATGCGTAGTTGTTGACGGCCCGTGACGATGATGAGGATGAGCATCCAAAATCCTGACCATATGATGCGATGCGATAATACGGAAAAGGATGATACTTGGTTTAAAAGCGCCCAATAGAGGGGCAGCAAACCCCAAATTAAACAGCACAACAATGTGGTGCTGAGACCTTTTTTGTTTATTTCGTTCATAATACGACCTCCCACTAGTAGAATTATTATAACATGGTGGTAGTATAGCAGTAGCGAATTATAGAGGTAATTTCTCTAAATTATACCTATGCATTTTTATCATTCTATGTATGCGTTAGTTATAACTTGAAATTTGCTACTTATGATTAACTGTTATGTTCATTGACTTTGTGCATATTTTTACACTATATTGGACTTAGAACAACGAATATAGAGAATAGGTGTCGCAAGACTTAATAGAGAAATCGGTACAAGCCGATGCGGTCCCGCCACTGTAAGGACGAGCCTGCTTTCATACATGTCACTGGAGCAATCTGGGAAGGCGAAAGCAAGGTGTTGAGCCCGAGCCAGGAGAACTGCCTATTTGATAATCACCGTTATGTACCTACGAGCGATAGGAAGGGGATTGAGGTATACTTTTTACAATAGTTTTAGTGTACCATTCAATATGCAACCTAACGTGTCACTCTCGGGTGGCACGTTTTTTTAATTGCCACGCTAGAGGGTCGTTCATATATGGCATAGGCTTAATAGTTTGACTGGAGATTCATCATCATGATGGACATATATTTGGCACCTATGGAACTCATATACGAAGCAACTCACTGGTACGGTGCGCTGTTCCCCTGTATGGTTTCAAGTTGAAAAGGAGGCACATATATGTCTGACAAAAAGACTTCAAAGGACGCTGAACGCGATTTACTGGCGCCTGTATCCTTTGATGAGTTTGAGAAACCTACGTATGAACGATGGCAGGCTGAGGTTGAAAAGGCGTTAAAAGGTGGCGATTTCAATAAAAAAATGTTCACCAAAACCTATGAAGGTATTACGTTACAACCTATCTATACACCTGCATTGCATCAGGAAAAGATTCCAAAGGGCGTTTATCCTGGCGCTGGCGAGTTCCTACGTGGCACGAAAGCAAGCGGCTATATAAAAGATTCTTGGGGTGTATCTCAATATGTGGATGAATCCTTACCGAAGGATGCCAATCATGCAAGTTTATACGAAATTGTGAAAGGTGGCACTATTCACAACATTCGTCTTGATGAAGCAACACGCCATGACCAAGATGTGCAAGTAGGCGCATCTGTTGGTGTAGGTGGCACATCCTTGTATACGATGGCCGATTGCAGCCAATTAATTGAACGATTTAATCTTAAGGAAAATCCTTTATACATTGAAACTGGCGCATCTGCAGCGATTTTGCTCGGTATGTTGTCGGCTACTGTGAAAGCTTCTAAAAAGCAAACATCCGATTTGAAAGGTCTCGTTGGTGCAGATCCTATCGGCGTGTGGGCTAAAGACGGTGCATTGCATATGTCTTTAGATACTGCTTTTGATGAAATGGCACATGCTGTTGTATGGGCCAAGGAGCAAGCACCTGAGCTTAAAACAGTGCTCGTATCCGGTGATGTATACGCTAATGGCGGTGCTAACGATGTGCAAGAGGTTGCCTATGCATTGGCAACAGCTGTTTGCTACGTGCGGCAATTGGCACAACGCAACATCGATATTCATACCATTGCTAAGAGCATGATGTTTACATTCTCCCTGGGTGCAAACTTCTTCATGGAAATTGCTAAATTGCGTGCGTTGCGCGTGCTTTGGGCTCGCATTATGGAGGCCTTCGGTGCTGGTGAAAGCGACCGTGCCGTTCATGTACACGGCAGAACATCGGCTTTCACAAAAACCGTATACGACCCATATGTAAACTTGTTGCGTAACACAACACAAGCATTCTCCGGCGTTGTAGGCGGCCTCAATAGCCTTGAAGTTTCTCCATTTGATCAACCAATTCGCAAATCCGATGAATTCTCTCGTCGTATTGCCCGTAACATTCAAGTCATGTTGCAAACTGAATTCGAATTGCGTCAACCAGTTGACCCTGTAGGTGGTTCTTGGTATGTAGAAACATTGGCAGCTGAACTATGCGAAAAAATTTGGGATGAATTCCAAACTATCGAGTCTAAAGGTGGCATTATCACTGCTTTGAAGGAAGGTTATCCTCAAGCTCAAGTTAAAACAATTCTTAATGAACGCTTTAAAAACCTTGCATTCCGTAAGGATGTAGCGGTTGGTAATAACATGTACGCTAATATGACGGAAGAATTGCTTGATCCAAAACCTGAAAATCAAGAAACATTACGTCAAAAACGTGTAGCTCATCTTGAAGAATACTTGGCTGGTGCAGATCAAGATGCTCTTGTAAAAGCACAAGCTACGTTAGAAGCAAGCACAACAGAACCAGGTGCATTGATTGGCCTTATCGAATTGGGTGCATTACACAAAATGACAATTCGCCAAATTCGCAGTGCTTTAGAGGCGGGCGATATTTCCTCTGAAACTATCGAACCAATTACTGCACATCGCTGGACGGAACAATTTGAAGCCCTTCGTATGCGTACGGAAAATTATAAACAACGCACAAAAGATAATGTGAAGGTATTCTTGGCTAATATGGGCCCTATTCCTCAACATAAACCTCGTGCGGACTTCTCCACAGGCTTCTTTGAAGTAGCGGCATTCGAAGTAATCAAAAATGATGGTCATGAAACAACGGCTGATGCGGCTAAAGCAGCTCGTGAAAGTGGCGCCGATGTGGTAGTTATCTGTTCTACAGATGATACGTATCCTGAATTGGTTCCACCACTTGCGAAAGAATTGAAAGAAACTATGCCGAATGTAACGGTTATTTTGGCAGGGGCACCTTCTAAGGACCTAGAGCCTGTATATCGTGAAGCCGGTGTTGATGATTTCATCTCTGTTCGCGCAAACTGCTACGCTATTTTAAATACGTTACAAGATAAGAAAGGGATGTGAGCTCATGTTTAAAAATCCAGACTTCTCCTCTCTTGGCTTGGGATCTCAGTCTGCCACATCACGCGATGCATGGCTTGCTGAACTTAAAAAAGAAACAGGAAAAAGCTTTGAAGACTTATATAACACGACAATGGAGCAAATCCAATTAAAACCTCTCTATACAGAGATGGATTATGAAGGGATGACACACCTTGACTATATGGCTGGTGTACCTCCATTCTTGCGTGGACCTTATTCCACAATGTACGTAACTCGTCCTTGGACAGTTCGTCAGTACGCTGGTTTCTCTACTGCGGAAGAATCCAATGCGTTCTATCGTCGTAACTTGGCAGCAGGCCAAAAAGGGTTGTCTATTGCCTTTGACCTTGCTACTCACCGTGGTTATGACTCCGACCATCCTCGCGTAGTGGGCGACGTTGGTAAAGCGGGCGTTGCAGTTGACTCCATCCTCGATATGGAAATTCTATTCTCCGGTATCCCTCTTGACCAAATGTCCGTATCCATGACAATGAACGGCGCCGTATTGCCTGTTATGGCATTCTACATCCTAGCTGGTGAAGAACAAGGTGTTGATAAAAAGGTTATGGCCGGTACAATCCAAAATGATATCTTGAAAGAGTTCATGGTACGTAATACCTATATTTACCCTCCAGCTACGTCCATGCGCATCATCGGTGATATCTTTGCGTATACATCCCAGAACATGCCTAAATTCAACAGTATCTCTATTTCTGGCTACCATATGCAAGAAGCGGGTGCAACGGCGGATATCGAATTAGGTTATACATTGGCTGACGGCCTTGAATACATCCGTACCGGTGTAAATGCAGGCCTTCATGTTGACCAATTCGCACCTCGTTTGTCCTTCTTCTGGGCTATCGGCAAAAACTACTTTATGGAAGTGGCTAAAATGCGTGCGGCTCGTATGTTGTGGGCTAAGATTATTAAGAGCTTCGGTTCTGAAAATCCTAAATCTATGGCTCTTCGTACACATAGCCAAACATCTGGTTGGTCTCTTACAGAACAAGATCCATTCAACAACGTGGCTCGTACATGTATGGAAGCGATGGGCGCCGCATTGGGCCATACGCAATCCCTACATACGAATGCGCTTGATGAAGCCATCGCGTTACCTACAGACTTCTCTGCACGTATTGCGCGTAATACACAACTTTACATCCAAGATGAAACTAAGGTATGTAAGGTTATCGACCCATGGGGCGGTTCCTACTATGTAGAAGCGTTGACTGACGAATTGATTCGTCGTGCTTGGGGACATATTCAAGAAATCGAATCCCTTGGCGGTATGGCGAAAGCGATTGACACAGGTCTTCCTAAGATGCGTATTGAAGAAGCGGCGGCTCGTCGCCAAGCTCGTATCGACTCTGGTCGTGAAGCTATCGTCGGCATCAATAAATATCGTCTAGATAAAGAAGATCCATTAGATATCCTCGACGTAGATAACACAGCTGTACGGGAAGCGCAAATCCGTCGTCTCGAACAATTGCGTGCTAACCGTGACGAAGATAAGGTTCAATCCTGTCTCGAAGCGATTACCAATGCTACCGAATCTGGTGAAGGTAACTTGCTTGCCCTTGCACTTGAAGCTGCTCGTGCTCGTGCATCCTTGGGTGAAATTTCCTTTGCTGTTGAAAAGGTTTGTGGCCGTCATAAAGCGGTTATCCGCTCTATTTCCGGTGTATACTCCAGCGAATATGAAGATGACGATGTAATCAAAGAAGTACGTCAAATGGCAGATGACTTTGAAGAACTCGAAGGTCGTCGCCCTCGTATCATGATTGCTAAGATGGGCCAAGACGGTCATGACCGCGGTGCCAAAGTTATTGCTACATCCTTCGCGGATATGGGCTTTGACGTGGATATCGGACCTTTGTTCCAAACTCCAGAAGAAACAGCACAAGATGCGGTGGATAATGACGTTCACATCGTCGGATTTAGTTCTCTTGCGGCAGGTCACAAAACATTGTTACCTCAACTTGTAGAAGAACTCAACAAGCGAGGTCGTGGAGATATTTTAGTTGCCATCGGCGGCGTAATCCCTGCTCAGGACTATGAGTTCCTACGCGAACATGGCGCAGTGGCTATCTTTGGCCCTGGTACAGTTTTGCCAGTAGCGGCGAAAAAATTACTAGAAACATTGACTAGCCACGTTCAAGACGAAGGCAATGACTGATAATAAACGGTCTACTCCGGATGAATTGCGCAATGCACAGGACGCTACTTTTACCACTGGTGAAGGTAAGGCGCCAGAATTAGGTGTAAAAAACGCAAGCGCCGAGGGTAGTACCTACCGTCCCGACTGGGTGCCAGAAGATGCGAAAAAAGATGATACCTTTGCGTGTCACGTGATGAAAGGCGTCAAGGAAATGCACGACGGCCTCTTGTCTAGCTCCACTCATCTGGCTCCGTCGGTGCGGCCCGTACAGCGGCGCAAGAAGTTAACTGTCGCTGATTATGTACGCGGTATCGAGCAGGGGGACCGCGTTATACTTTCACGGGCTATCACATTAGTAGAAAGTAATAATAAGGACCATTTCAAACTAGCTCAACAAGTATTACAAGCCGTATTGCCTCGTACGGGCAAGGCGTTGCGCATCGGTATTACTGGTGTGCCTGGAGCCGGTAAAAGTACATTTATTGAAGCCTTTGGTAATATGCTCATTGAAGCTGGTTACAAGGTTGCCGTACTTGCTGTAGACCCTACAAGCCAAGTCACAAAAGGCAGTATTTTGGGCGATAAAACGCGGATGGAAACGTTGACGAAGCATCCTGAAGCCTATATTCGTCCATCGCCGGCTGGTGGTACACTAGGCGGTGTAGCTCGTAAAAGTAGAGAAACGATGCTACTTTGCGAGGCTGCTGGATATGATATTATTCTTGTCGAAACCGTTGGGGTTGGGCAAAGTGAGGTTACCGTGCGTTCCATGGTAGACTTCTTTATGCTCATCGTGCTTACTGGTGCAGGCGATGAATTGCAAGGCATCAAAAAAGGCGTTATGGAACTCGCCGATGCTATTGTAGTCAACAAGGCTGATGGGGATAACCTCAAGCGCGCTCTCATCGCTCGTAGCGATTACGATCGGATGCTACATTACATCCGTCCAGCTACGGAAAAATGGAAAACCCAAGCTTACACATGTTCAGCCGTTACGAAGGATGGTCTCGATGAATTGTGGGATGTAATCCAAGAATTTGCTGAACAAGGTAAAGAAAATGGCGTATTCTTAAAACGCCGTCAAGAACAATCCCTTCGTTGGGTACGCGATATGATTGACGAACACTTGCACAACCTATTCTTTAACAATGTAGTCATTCAAGGTCGTATGGGCGAAGTAGAAGCCGCAGTTTTAGATGGCGAAATGAGCGAATCGCAAGCCGTCGAAGAATTAATAGGCGTCTTTGACAAGTCCTTAAAATAAATTCTATACATATAGGCATAGTATCTATACTGCTATCGGTTTGTAATCGATAGAACATATTAGATACTATGCCTTTTTCATTTCATGAAATGTATAAATATAGCTTTCATAAAAATCATATATGGTATATAATTTAGTTATAGATGTATACTTTATGGGTTATTTTAAAAGGAGAGATTTATTTTGAATCCATTAGTAAAAAAACTGACAACAGCAGTATTGTGTGTAACTGCTCTTACATCCCCATTATTTATGAGTGGCTGTAGTTTTTCTAAGATTGCCAATGGGGTGCAACAAGGCGCTCAAAAGGCATCGCAACAGGACATTAAAGTGTTCAATAACTATATCGAAGCGATTGGCGATTTTAATAGTTGGTCCGTACGCTTTGGATATGCTATCAATCCGTCCGTTCAAAAACTAAAAGAGGGGCAACATTTAACAAGCTTCATGGCACCACACTTTGATACCTTACAACAAAAGTTGCAAGCTGCTAAAGACGCTGGCGTACCATATGATGATATGAAGGAACCTTTAGACAACGTATTGGCTGTATTAAAGGATATTGTACCAGTAGCCAGTGAATTGGATACGTACTACCAAACTAATTCATATCAAGCAGATAATTATGCTAAGGAACAACAATTAGGACCTAAATACGTTCAACTATATGATCAATTCTATGCAGCATATAATCAGTTAGACGCAGTAGTTCACAAACACAACACAGAAAATCAACAAGAACAGTTGAAAGAACTTAAAGATTCTGGTAAGAAAAACGCAGCCGCTGTTCAAGAAGTTCATTTACGCTTAACGGCTTTATTAGATGGCTTTGAAGAAGGCAAACAAATCGATGTAAATGCAGCTAACCAAGAGTTACAAGGCATTATGGATGTAGCTGGCACCGTTACGAGTCCAGAATATAACACTGCTAAGTCTCAATTAAATACAACGATTGGTAGAGTTCGTACATTCTTAGGTGACCAATCAGCTGATCATTACAATGATATGATTGAATCTTACAATCGCTTCATTGGCAGCATGAATCGTTTGGATATTAATAAACTTGATAAATAATATCTAGCTATGTACGAATCGATTCTGTGCCATTTATGAAAGCCTGCGCTTCATAGCGTGCACAATATAAATAGTACATATAAAAAAATCATACAAAGGTACATAAAATTGCACTAATAAGGGCTACATCAATTAGCATGTCTATTGATGTAGCCCTTTTTCTGTATTTTCTTATACTAGTTAAGATCTTTGTCAGATTGTATGCATCAACTAGTATATTTTTACTCATCTATCGTAAGTCCCATATGTTTTGATGTGTAAAAACGTGGTATAATTATTAGATAAGAACCTAAATGGGTGTGGGTTTTTGGAGGTTAGTATGAGTAGCATTGCACATTTATTTGTAGCTGGTGGTTTCGTTATGTACCCACTCGTTATCTTTCTAGTTGTTACCCTAATGATTGGTATTGAGCGATTTTTTCTATATCGTAAATTCCGTAAGGACATGCGCCAATTCACGGCTGTTCTAAATAATCATCCAGGCTGGATTATGTTGCCAACCGTATTAGAACGAGATACACAAAATCTAGGTACTCTCTTTGCAAAGGCTTTGCGCAGTGCAAAAAATTACAATGGTTTAGAAAACCGCTTACAAGACTTGGTAGGCTATACCGATGAACGCTTAAAACGTGGCCTTGGATGGCTTAACATGATCGTTACTATGGCGCCGTTGCTTGGCTTGCTCGGTACCGTTCTTGGCATGATCCGCGCTTTTGCCGTTGTAGGTGGTGACATTGGGGCTCCAACCATCATCACAGGTGGTGTATCCGAAGCCTTGGTAGCTACTGCTACAGGCCTTACGGTGGCCATCATTGCTCTTGCCTTTCACTGTTATTGTGCAGCAAAGGTGAATGATTTTATCGTAGCCTTAGAACATGAATGTGGCAGCATTCTCGATGCGTACAACGAGGAACATGACCTATGAGACGTCGTACATTAGGAGTGAAAAAAGAACCGACCATCATGATCATCCCTATGATTGATATCGTATTTTTTTTATTGGTATTCTTCATGGTCGGCACTTTATACATGAATACGGAGCAACAAATCCCGTTAAATTTACCATCCACATCGACTTCGACGGCTAAATCCATTGAACCGATTATCATTACTCTCACCACATCGCATAAACTCTATATCGATAACCGCGAAATTTCTGCGGATAATCTGTCCCAAGAGGTACAGGATATCGTGCGGACCACGCCACGACAGGCCTTTGTTATTCGCGCGTCTAAGGACGTGTATTATAACGAGGTCATCGCCCTTCTCGATATGCTGAAAGTAAATGGCGCTAAGTACATTAGTGTCGCTACGGATCGGAAGTGATTCTATGTTTGAATCGCATTATTTTCGACCGTTTTTGATATCCCTGTGCATCAGTATTCTCATGATAACGGGCATGGGGCTTTCACTAAAGGGCATGAGTGGCACTGGTGCAGGCCAAGAGGCAGCTGAGATTAGCTTTGATTTGGCCGATGCTGGTGAAAGCGAACACGCCGAGGATCATCCGACGGTAACGCCGCCACCAGAGGAGGCAAAACCGCCTACAGATGCACCTGCGTCGGTAGCTCAGAAACAAGAAACGAAACCGTCTGTAAATACCGTAGAACCACAGAAAACTATAGATACAGAACAACCAGCACCGGCTACAAAACGTGAATGGGCTGTTCCAAAGGCCATAGAATCTGAGGCCACTGGCGGTGAGACGGGCGTTGTGACACATCAAAAACAGGAACAACAAAAGAAATTAGTAGGCAATGACGTATCGACGGATCCTGATGCAGAAGGTAATGGTCTCGATAATACAGATAAAGACCTATCGTTTTTTGCGGATGCACTCAATTTGCTGACGCCAGGTCAACGGGCGTGGCTCGAACAATCGGATATTAATCCTACAGAATATTTGCGCCAAGTGAAAGAACAAGGCCAAGCATCATCTGTGCGCGGCGAAGCCGTTGTGCGCGTTAACTTTGACGCTAGCGGCAATGTAATCGTCGGCGTTAATACCCCGCGTATCGTAGAGGACTCTGTTCCTCCTGATGTACGAGACGAAGCGATACGTATCATCAAGACGAGCGGTAGCATTGTTAACAAACGTGGACAAGTCGTGTCCTTAGCCATTCCTGTCGTACTAGGACAATAAAGAGGCATACCTCACATACATGGTTGTATGTAAGATATGCCTCTTTTTGTTGTTTATGTAGCTGTTAATAAACTGTTATTGATTATTTTTGTATTCTGGTTTCCATAAGATACTATCAATCGCAGCATCAATATCTTGTTCAGGTGCTAAGCCTTCTTTGATGGCACATTCGGCAACAGCTTTAGCAACTGTACGAGAGAATTGTGTTAATTTTTCTACTGGTGGCAACGTAGCTGCACCTGGTTTTGTAGTATCTACAATACCTTGTAAGGCATGAGCTGCTGCGGAAATCATAGCATCACTTAAGCGAGTTGCATTGACCGCTAATACACCAAGACCTACTCCTGGATAAATGAGTGCATTGTTAGCTTGGCCAATATCATATGTTACACCCTTAAGTTCAATAGGTGAGTATGGTACGCCTGTTGCGATGAGAGCCTTTCCATCTGTCCACGTTAATAGATCTTGTGCACTTGCTTCTGCTAATTTTGTCGGATTAGATAATGGGAAGATAATCGGTCTTTCCACATGACTAGCCATTTCTTGGACAACCTCTTTTGTGAAAGTGCCTGGTGCTGTCGATGTACCAACGAGGATTCCTGGTTGTACAGCTTTAATGACAGCATGTAAATTAGTTAATTCATTAGCATTACTGAATTCAGAACGTTTGCGAGCGAACGGCTTTTGCTCGATTGTTAAGTCTGTCATGTCATCGAATAGGAGGCCTTGTTTATCTACGAGGTAGAAACGACTTCTAGCTTCCTCCTCGGATAGCCCTTGCGCTACCATTTCAGACATTACAAGGTTGGCGATACCTACACCTGCTGTGCCAGCGCCAAAGCACACATATTTCTTATCAGTTAATGTGTCCCCGCTAATTTTGAGTGCTCCTAAGATACCTGCAAGAGAAATGATACCAGTACCTTGGACATCATCATTGAAGGTAGCAATTTGAGGACGATATACTTTTAAAATCTCAGTAGCATGGTCGCGACCAAAATCTTCCCAATGTAGGTATAATTTAGGGAATTTAGATTCTACGTGACGAACAAAAGTTTCTATAAATTTGTTGTATGCATCTCCTGTGATACGGTTTTTACGAACACCTAGATATAATGGATCATCAAGAAGCTCTTGTCTATTTGTTCCTACATCAAGTACAACTGGTAGTACCCATTCAGGATTTACGCCTGCTGCTGCAGTGTAGACCATTAATTTCCCTACGGAAATATCTACGCCGTTAGTACCCCAATCGCCAATACCCAAGATTTCTTCTGCATCAGTAACTACAATTAAGCGAATATCTCGACCATCTGCAGCTCGATCTAAAATACTATCAAGTTGATCTATATTTTCTTCTGTAATATAGGCTGCATATTCTGGATCAATAAATTCGTGGCTAAAACGTTCTATACTTTCAGCTATGACAGGATCATAAACGATTGGCATCATTTCAACAACATGCTCGCTAAATACTTTGAAGAATAGAGTGCGATTTGTGGAGAAAATACGCATCAAGAATTCACGTTTTTGTAATAGAGAATCTTTGCGACTAAATAATTCATAAGTTTGAGTTGCTTGCTGTTCTAACGTTTGTACAACGGGAGGCAATAAACCTTCAAGACCAAGGTTTTTACGTTCTTCCTTTGTAAAGGCGGTACCTTTATTTAGGAAGGGATTGTTCAAAATTTCATAAGCTTTCATATGCACCTCCTGATAGGAACTACTTGGTACGACTTACTACTGTACCTACTTTTATCATACACCAAACGTCAAGCGGTTTTATGAATAAAAAATCCCCATCATACAAAGCTATGTTAGGTTGAATCTTTGTATGATAGGGATTGATGTGGAGATATCTAATATAAATACGAATCAAATATATTGCTAAAAAATTTATTTTTTAATTAAGTTTTTTGTACTGTTAAAGATTGCGTAGTAAATGATGATGCCACCGATGAATAATGTTACTTGCATTTGCGTAGTATATTGATCCACGCGCCATAATGCAAAGGCATAGAAGAACATAGTAATGAGCATAATTAAGAAAGCTAGGATGCGACGTACATTGGTATGAACCACATTGGATGTAGCGATGCGACCTTTATTGATGACTACATATATAAGAGATACTAAAATATCCACTGCGTATACGCCTAAAATCCAGTTGATAGGCATATCGTTAAACACGAAGAAGCCGAGGACGATAAAACTGATGAGAAAAAATAATTTCATCAACGTGCTTGCTATTTGAGATTCCTTCGGTTGTTGTATCCGTTCTTTATGTTGTTTCTTTGCCATGATCTACTCCTATATGTGTATTATTAGTATGTTGATACGATATATCACTTATTTATACATTACTATTATAATAATAAATCACAAAACAATCTATACAAAATAAAATACCGAACATTAAGAAAATCTAATATATATATTATTCGGAAAATTGCGGAAGATTTATTGAACCAAGCTTTTACATATGGTACAATTATTATATAAAAAATCTAGCTTTCACCATGCAAAGGAGACATCATGATACCACGTTATACACGAGAAGAAATGGGCCATATTTGGAGCGAACGCAACGAGTTCGACACAATGTTATTGGTTGAAACATTGGCATCTGAAGCGCAAGCTGAGCTTGGCGTGATTCCGAAGGAAGCGGCAAAAATCATTCGGGAAAAGGGCAATTTTGATGTTGAAAGAATTCACGAAATCGAACGTGAAACAAATCATGACATCATTTCCTTTGTAACTGCTGTGGGCGAATATGTAGGCCCTGAAGCGGCTAAATACATTCATCTTGGCTTGACATCCACAGACGTTAAGGATACTGCACTTGGCTATATGATGAAACAATCTTGCGATATTTTGATTGAAGATTTGAAACAATTACACGCTGTATTGCGCCGTCGCGCTGCAGAATTCAAACATACGCCTATGATTGGTCGTACTCACGGTATTCACGGCGAACCTACTACATTCGGTTTAAAACTTTGCCTTTGGATGGCAGAGGTAGAACGCGATATCGAACGCATGGAACATGCTCGTAAAAGCGTTGCTGTTGGTAAATTGTCCGGTGCTGTTGGTACATACTCCAACATCGACCCGTTCGTAGAACAATACGTATGTGAAAAACTAGGTCTTGAACCTGTTAAAATCGCGACCCAAGTCGTACAACGGGACCGTCACGCTGAACTATTGTCCACCATTGCTGTTGTAGGCGGTACATTGGATAAAATCGCTTTGGAAATCCGTCACTTGCAACGCACCGAAGTGCGCGAAGCGGAAGAATACTTTAGCCCTAAACAAAAAGGTTCCTCCGCGATGCCTCATAAACGTAATCCTATCACTTGTGAAAGAATTTGTGGTATGGCTCGTTTATTGCGTGGTTATGCACAATCTGCGTACGAAGACCAAGCTTTGTGGCATGAACGCGACATCTCCCATAGCTCTGTAGAACGCGTTATCTTACCAGATGCAACCATCGCGTTGAACTACATGCTTCACCTAACAATCCGTACCATCGATAAATTGTTGGTATACCCTGAAACAATGCTTAAAAACCTTAACCTTACAGGTGGCCTTGTATTCAGCCAAACAATTTTGACACACCTCGTAGACAAAGGTGCCGTACGTGACGAAGCATACCGTTGGGTACAAAAACACGCTATGGAACGCTGGCTCGAAGGCAAAGACTTCGCTACAGGTCTAAAATCCGATGAAAACATCAAAAAATACATGACCGACGAAGAAATCGATGCATGCTTCGATCCATATAAACTATTGAAACACGTAGATACAATAATGGCTCGTTTCGGCCTATAATCCTTAATGTATAGGATGGTCCGTCCAGAAAGCCGACACGCTACTGCGCTACGCGGAGCCCGAAGTCGTTTTCTGAACGGACCATCCTTTTTGCATTAAATCTTCTATGCCGAAAACGAGCCATAGAGGCAGACAGGGCAAAGTCGTTTTGAGAAGGGTACCCGTCCTTTTTCGCTATAGATTCTATGCCGAAACGGGCCATAGGGAGAAGGACAGAGTCGTTTTCTGAACGGACCATCCTTTTTGCATTAAACCTTCTATGCCGAAACGGGCCATAGGGAGAAGGACAGAGTCGTTTTCTGAACGGATCATCCTTTTTGCATTAAACCTTCTATGCCGAAAACGAGCCATAGAGCAAACAGGGCAAAGTCGTTTTGAGAAGGGTACCCGTCCTTTTTTGTTTATCGTAAGTGCCGTATTTTCTTACGGGGTTTTTGTTTAGCATGCTTGGTATGGGGATAAGGGCGAAAACGTTTTGAATGATGGATGATGAGGGTTCAAAAAACGACTTTGTCCCTGCGAAGCCCGGAGGGCGTAGTCAGACCCGGCCGGTGGAGACTCTTATTTTATTTACAGCAAGTGCCGTATTTTCTTACGGTGCTTCACATATATAGTTCATAGAGAAGAGAGTAGATATGGGCAAAAAGCCGACTTTGGCCCTGCGAAGCCCGAAGGGCGAAGTCAGACCTGGCCGGTGGAGGCATTTTGCCCATATCTGCTCTCCTCTAAGGAGGATACATGAAAAACACCATAAGAAAATACGCACCGCCTATCTTTCATTGCATTAACGATTTCGGTCAAGGTTCTCTCGCTGCATTGATACCGTTTTTTATCGCTAATTTTAATCTCAATTATTATCAATCGGCGGCGATTATTTTCTGTAATACCATTGTGGCGTCTATTGCGCAGCCTGTGCTTGGGTATGTGGCTGACCGGTGGCGTGTGCCGTGGTTTATTCCTGTAGGTTTTGCGGTGACGCTCGTATCGATTAGTGCCATTGCATTGGCTACGAGTTACGAAATGATTTTGGCCTTGGCGCTTATGTCTGGGGTCGGGGCTGCACTATTTCATCCTGAGGCGGCTCTTTTGGTGAATCGCACGCAATCTCATGAAATTGGCAATGCTATGGGGCGCTTTGCGGTTGGTGGCAGCGCTGGTTTTGCCTTAGGGCCGCTCATTGCTGGTGGCGTTTATGTCTTTGGCGGCCAATTCCTCTGGGTGTTTACGGCTATTGCCGCGCTCGGCGTGTTGCTATATCTATATGCTTTTACAGGTCATACTACTGAGGCCGAAGATGCGCGTGAATGTGAAAGCCAAATTAAGGGCACAAATACAGGCATAAACGATTGGGTGAGTTTTACAAAGCTATTTTTCGTCATTGCCTCTCGATCAATTTTGTTCTCCGTATTATCGATTTTTATACCGATTTTATACATTACCGTTATCAATGGCGAAGCCGGTGCATCGAGCTTGGCACTTACTATGTACTTTGCCATGGGGGCTATCCTCACCTATATGGGTGGTGCACTATCAGATAAGCTAGGCTTTCTAAAAACAGTGCGTTTAGGTAATATTATATTTTTACCATCCGTATTAGTGTTTATCTTCGTACCGAATGCATGGGGATTCTTTGGCGCCATGATACCGATGGCCTTTGGCGTATTCTCACAATATGGACCTATTACCGTTCTAGGCCAAAAATACCTTGCTAAAAATGCAGGCTTTGCATCAGGCATTACATTGGGGCTTGGCATTACATTAGGTGGACTCGTAGCACCTTATATTGGACATTTAGCAGATATTTACGATGTACAAACAGCGTTGATGACACTGATTCCTGTTGGTGCGTTAGGATTATTAATGAGCTTCTGGTTGAAAGAACCTAAATAAAATTATTGTTATACAGTACAGGCTTGTGCTAATTCTTGGGGACGTATAATATACGTCTTTAAAATTAGTACAGGCGTGTTCTAATTTGTAGGTGGGCCCCTATATCTCTGTTTTTAGAATTTGAACAGGCCTGTTCTAATTTGTAGGGGACCCTATATCCCTGTTTTTAGAATTAGTACAGGCGTGTTCTAATTTTTAGAGGACATGCTAGGCTTATTTTAATTTATTAATTTAATAGGATGAAATGTCAATAGATAGGGGGTGACCAATGGTCACCCCTTATCTATTGACTTATGGTTTGCAGTGGATTATGTTGAAAATATAATGTTGTTTAGCTGATTATGTCTTTACCTAATATATGTTTTAACATATAATTAAGATAAAGATTTCTTCTAGTAAATAGGAGGAATTAAATGGAATCATTTTCTGTAATTTTTTATGAAACATCTAATGGAGAGCAACCAGCAAAGCTGTTTTTAAACGAACTTTCAGAAAAACAGCGAGCTAAAACGATTAGGGATTTGAAGTTGCTTGAAACCTGTGGTAACAAGTTAAGGGAACCAACTTCAAAATTTTTAGAGTCTGGAATTTATGAACTTAGAACCAAACAAGGTTCCAATATTTCTAGAATTTTATATTTTTTCTTTGTTGGTAAACGTATAGTTTTGACCAACGGTTTTGTAAAAAAGTCTATGAAAACCCCTAGAAATGCGATTGAATTGGCGTTGAAGTATAAACAAGATTATATTGAGAGGTACACATAATATGGAAACATTAGATCAATATTTAGCTGAGCAATTAAAAAATCCTAAATTTAAAAAAGAATGGGATGAGTTAGAAGATGAATATCAGATTATTGAAAATATAGTTAAAGCACGTATTGAAGCTCATATGACGCAAACTCAATTATCTGAAGTTACAGGCATTACGCAATCAGATATAAGTAAAATTGAAAATGGGAATGGGAACCCCTCGTTGAAAACATTAAGAAAGATTGCTCATGCCTTTGGCAAGAAGTTAAAGATTGAGTTCGTGTAATCTGCATTTAGTCTTTTCGTGCTTTGCTATTATGTTGTATAATAACTATGGATTAATTTGACTTTCACAATTGGAGGACATAGATATGGCAACAAGTATGGTAATCGGCACTCAATGGGGTGACGAGGGTAAAGGTAAAATCGTTGACTGGATTGCGGAACGTGCAGACGTTGTAGTGCGCAGCCAAGGCGGTAATAATGCAGGTCACACTGTTGTAGTAGATGACAAGGCATTCGCGCTTCGTTTATTGCCAAGTGGTATTTTGTACGATGATAAACAAAATATCGTTGGTACAGGCGTTGTTATTGATCCTAAGGTGTTGTTACAAGAAATCGAAGGTCTTGAAAAACAAGGTAAATCTGCTAAATCCCTTCACATTTCTGACCGTGCTCATGTCATCATGCCTTACCATATTGCTCTTGATATGGCCGAAGAAGCATCCAAAGGTGATGCTAAAATCGGTACTACTAAAAACGGTATCGGCCCTTGCTATGCTGATAAGGTAAACCGTATCGGCATCCGCATTTGCGACTTGTACGACATGGAAACTTTCAAACAAAAATTGGCGTACAATGTTGAGTTTAAAAACAAAATGCTTACAAAGGTATACGATGCTGAACCTGTTAATTACGATGAAATCTTAGCAGATTACATTAAATATGCAGAGGCTTTGAAATCTTATGTAACTGATACAAATAATGCTGTGTTGAAAGCGATTCAAGAGGACAAAAAGGTATTGTTCGAAGGTGCGCAAGCAACTATGCTAGATCTTGATCATGGTACTTACCCATTCGTAACATCCTCCCATCCAATCGCTGGTGGTGCTTCCACAGGCGCGGGTGTAGGTCCTAACTATTTGAAAAATATTTTCGGCGTTGTGAAAGCTTACGCTACACGTGTTGGTGCAGGCCCATTCCCTACAGAACAACTTAATGAAATTGGTGAAGAGCTTCGTACGCTTGGTCATGAGTTCGGTACTGTAACAGGTCGTCCTCGCCGTACTGGTTGGTTAGATCTTATGGTTGTAAAATACGCAGCAGGTCTTAGCAGCCTTGATTATTTAGCTATTACACGTTTGGATATTCTTGATTCTTTCAAGGAATTGAAAATCTGTGTAGGTTATAAATTAAACGGCAAAAACGTGGAAGGCTTCCCTGCTAGCTTGACAAATCTTGAAGCATGCGAACCTGTATATGAAACATTGCCAGGTTGGGAAACAGACATTTCCGGCATCCGTTCTTATGATGAATTGCCTGAAAATGCGCGTAAATATGTAGAACGTATTGCAGAAGTAACAGGCGTGCCTTTGGGTATCGTATCTGTTGGTCCTAATCGTAACCAAACAATCGATCTTGTTAACGTATTTTAATTAGCATTTCGATACATCGGGTAACATATCGCTAAAATAATAAGCGGAGATTCTCAATATAGAGTCTCCGCTTTTATGCGTACTTTCTATCTCATAAATAAATTTAATTATTCAATTAAAATATTTTAATGAGAATAAAAAGAAAAAAATAGATTTAGTTATAAAAATAGTATATAATAGTATAAAAGTAGATTGATAATTTTTGATGTATATTGAGGAGTTTTTCTTATGGTTGAAGTTTCTTATGAACGTTTGGCAACGATTTTTAAAGCGCTCAGTGATGAAACAAGATTACATATTATAGATATGTTGTCATGTAATGAGTTGTGTGCAGCAGATATTTTGGCAAGTTTTAATTTGTCTCAATCCACATTGAGCTACCACATGAAAATCTTAATTGATGCTGGCGTTGTAAATTCTCAACGTAATGGTCTTTGGACTCGCTATTCCATCAATGAAGATACATTTGGTGACATTTTGGAAATCATTCCACAATTGTACAAAACTAAAGACGAATGCATTTGCGCACAAATCAAATACTGCCGTCTTGATGAACACGAAAAAGACGCGTAATCATGAGACGCTGGATTATGCATGTTGATATGGATGCTTTCTTTGCATCCGTAGAACAACTGGATCATCCTGAATATAAAGGCCACCCCGTTATTGTGGGTGGTCTTTCTTCGCGTGGCGTCGTAGCTACTGCATCCTATGAGGCCCGAAAATTTGGTGTCCATTCGGCCATGCCCATTTCGCGGGCGAAGAAACTTTGTCCGCACGGTATCTACGTGTATCCGAATATGGCTCGTTATAAGGAGATTTCTCAGATCATCCACAAGGTGATGGAGGAATTTACACCTATCATTGAGCCCTTATCTCTGGACGAAGCCTTCTTGGATGTTACGGGTATTACCCATAAATTCACAGGCCCCAAGGCTTTGGGCCGTGCTATTAAGGACCGCGTGTTTGAGGAAACGGGGCTCATCATTTCGGCGGGGCTGGCTCCGAATAAATTCCTTGCTAAACTGGCATCTGACCTAGATAAGCCTGATGGGCTTGTGGTCATTCCTTATGGTAAGGAATGTGAAAGCCTCGCCAATTTGCCCATAAAACGCATATGGGGTGTAGGCCCTAGTACGGAACGTCGCCTTAAGGACGGTGGATTTACCTTGATTAAGGATGTACAAGCCTTGCCGGATGAGAAACCTCTAGTGCCTTATGTGGGCAATCAGGCCCGCCGCATTTGGGAATTGGCCCGAGGTATTGACGAACGGCCCGTAGAACCGGATCGTCAAATCCAATCCGTTGGTAATGAGGAAACCTATGAAAGTGATGTCGAGGATCCGGCTGTTATCGACTTAGAACTCCACTACTTTGCTAACCGCGTAGCAAAACGATTGCGTAAATATGGATTGATGGGCCATACCGTATCTATTAAGGTACGATACAATGATTTCAAAACCGTATCCCGTCAAAAACGACTCGATTCTGCTACGGACCAAGAACGTATTATCTATGATACATCCGTACTATTGTGGAATAAGCTCATGCGTGAACGGAGCAATGCTAGACAACGGAAGCCTCGCAATACTAGCCAATCGAATCGCCGTGATGCTAAGACTTTCACCGACAACGCTAAGGATAGACCGATTACGGAGAATCGCGAGATGATGGGCGCCGCACCGTTGCCTCAATTTGATACATCCGTTCTCGATATGCCGCTAAAACCCATTCGGCTTTTGGGCGTGACGGTTAGTGGGCTTTCAACAGAAGGGATTGTACAGGACGATTTATTCTCCATTGAAACGGACGAGAAAGATGAGAAGCTTTCAACCGTGCTAGATTCGTTGGCATCTAAATTTGGCGAAGATGCCATCATGAGTGGAGCCCTTTGGCGTCGTGCTCACGGCGATGGTGGAGAACGGCGAAAACGGTCGGAATTAAAGGCCGAAATGGATTTAGATAATGAAGAATAAAATTCTTTCAAGAATAGAAACATTCATGATACAATGTATATGTATAGAAATGTGTATACGTATGAAACTATCTGCAAGAGAGGTATAAATATGAGTATATTTCGTGTGGCCATTCATTATGGCGTAAATAGCAACGGGGTTTTATCTTATGATACAGATACAAAAACCGTAACGGTGGATCTACCTGAACAAGAATGGATCGACAAGGTACGTGCATACTTAAATGAAGACCATGCTATCGAGCATGCTACAGGTCTTGATACGTATGAACGGTTGACTGTAAAACCATTAGAATCTTTGGATAACTTTAAATTAGCTCTTACACGCATGTGGGAAGCCATCGACGTACAAGTTGATTGGAGCCGCCCGGCGTAATTAACATGAGAACCCCTTCGTAGCCTGTTTGTGCTATGAAGGGGTTATCTTATTGTGGCTATAGTTGGAGTGCGTATTTAAATATTACTCATCAAATTTCTTATTTGTTAAGTCCTGATACATAAGCTTAGCAATTTCATACTGTGGGTCGCCAGCTTGCAATTGGTGTGACGGTAGTTTAAATACAGCCTCAGCTCTTTCGTCTTTCTTGATATCGATGCCTTTTACATCGTCAGAACGGCTTATGGAAATGGTATGTGTTGTTGGATTTATGAAGTACGCATTTACATCGATGCTGAAAGCTTTATTTTCATCTTTTCTCATGATTGTACGTAAAATCATAGCTGAAATAGCAGTAGTACCATCCTTTTCGCCTAATAGTTGCTTAGATGTGTAGTCTACATAATCGGCATAGACGTAAATATCGCCAGGTTTGGCCTTGTCATAATCTTGTGTGTAGGCCTCTACTAAACGCAAATCAAGCTGTCTACCAAATGGCCTAGAGAACATTTCGCTTTGTAATTCGCGTGTTTCACTAACAGGAGGATAGAACGGTATAGGTGTTAAACCTTTTAGCATATCTGTGCGAGTTTCGTTTTTTCGTTTAGCGCGACGTTCTGCAGTGACCTTGTCTAAACGTTGACGCTCTTTTAACATGGCCTTTTCTTGTTCTTCTTTAGATTTATAAGTTTTTACGGATACAACACGGTTACCAGACATAGTGACTGTCGAATAAATTGGTTTACCGTTAGTAGGTTTTCCCTCAGAAGCATCAAGCGTAGATTGTACTATGGCTGGTGTTGCGCTTTCAATTGATTTTCTTAACTCTGGAATATTGGCGTAATCCATATCAACCACAGCAGTATCTGTGCTTTCACTTGGCTGCGCAGGTGTAGTCCCGTACGCGGATGATATAGCTAAGACAGCTAATAGTGAACTGGTAATAATCGATCGTTTACATAGTTTCATTATACATACCTCTTTTTATAAGAACTCTCTAATACTATCAACAGTTGTATTATAGCATAGTTCTTGCGTAGATAGATTTAAAAACGATATAATAAAGTATACATGCGTCTATAGCTCAGTAGGATAGAGCAGCAGTTTCCTAAACTGCGTGTCACTGGTTCGATTCCGGTTAGGCGCACCAGTATAATAGAAGCGGTATAAAGTGTATATACACCTTATACCGTTTTTTATTTGCCACAAACGTCCATTGAGCAGGATTTCTATATGCTGATATGGAATTTATTAATATAGTTTGATTATATGTATTTCTATTCAAGGGCTAGTTACGTCAAATATAAGGGTTATAGTAGAGGGGGTGAAAATATGGTTCTAGAAAATAAAAACTCTTTCTATTTAAATGGTGCCTTATTTCTTTCTACGATGGGCAGTACCGCGACAACGCTTGGTTTTATAACGTATATTTTTAATACGACTCACAGTGCTTTTAATACAGGAGCCATTACTATAGCTACATTATTAGTTGGTATGGTATTAGGTCCGTTTTTAGGGATTTTAGTAAAAGAAAAGGGCCTCATGTGGTCTATGGTAGTTCCTGAAATTCTTTCCGGGATGATATTATCGATTTTTATTCTTATCGATAATATTTATTTAGTCTATATCATAGCGTTTCTTATAGGATTTAATAATAAGATTTTAGGGATTGCTCGACTTTCGTTTGTACCTAATATTACTAATGATTTAGTCAAGTTCAATGCTTTACTACGAGCTATTAATCGTTGTGCAATGATAAGTGGATCTTTATTATTTAGTATTATTATTAATTACTCCTTGACCATGGTATTTGTCATTGATGCTATTACATACATTCTATCAGCATATTTACTTTACCGATTAAATAAAAGTGTAGTAGTACCAATTATTGTTGAGGTTCAAAAGACTGTTAAAGAGCGCATATATGATAAAGCTAAACTTTTAGTAAAGGGGTATAAGTTATTATTTTTAAATAAAAAGATAAATTTTATTGTGTACTTAGGCATACTAACTAGATTATTTTATATGTGTATTCCTATTATGTTATTGATTTTTATTAAGGATACATTACATTTATCTGACAGTGAGTATGGTTATACACAAACTATATCTAGATTCGCTTCCTTTATGGTTTTTGGATTGTTAGCTAAATACCTTGCTATAAACTTGACTAAATCTTTTAAACCCTTGTTATTCTCTCTTTTCGCCCTATATGGAATTAGTATTTGGGGGATAGGTTATGTAACAAGCATTGAGAACCTTTATATCGTTTATAGCTTATCAGAAGTATTGCTCTTTACAGCTGTTGTTTTAGTTCATGCATATATACAGTCCGTATTTTCTCAGGATGAATTAACATTAGCAAGTGGTTCTGTTAGCACAGGATTTTCTATTGGATCCATCCTATCGATTACTATATTTACAAACTTAGCTAATATAATACCAATACATGATATATTTTATATATGTGGTTTAGGTATAGTAGTAAGTACAGTTTTTATAATGAGCATAAACAAATTTTCGTGTCAAAATCAGTGTACATAGCGGAGAGTCTATATGAGCTTTTACAATTGGATCCAAGAAAAACTGTTCGATAACTACGAAGAATGGCGTTTGAAGAGCCCCGATTATAATGGGAACGGTTTTAACATAGTCGGAATAGATAACACCTTACAGGCCATGCATGATGGATTTTTCATGTATATAGAATTGTATCCACCTCATGCCATCGATGGTTGCACTGCGATGAAAGCGCGTGTAGGAAAAACATCGGATACAGTAGATATATTCTTAGATATCGATAATAAAACCTATCGTATGGCAGGTGTAAGTTATCCTGATGCGGTACAGATGATGCGGGCTTTTGTGAAAAAACGTCGTTTGCCTGACCGTAGTTTGTTTGTAGAAACAGTAAAAATAGATGTTAAACAAATTAAGTCAACTTTTGCAGAGTTAGCCACGCTATTACTTGGCGATGCGAAACAAGCTAAATCTTTCATGCCCAAGGTAAAGCTAACATCCATAGACGATATAGAAGATGATTGGTGGAATCTCTATGAAAAATTGTTGTCTAAGGGCCGTGTTGTAGAACTATCTTTGAAGATTGAATTAGAGGACTTTTTGTGTGGCGTGCAGAAGTTAATCACTGATAAGAATCTAGTTATTGATACCGCAGCATTAGATGAAGCTCAATGTATTATGGACTGGTGTGCACATATTAATGCTACATGGAAAACGCATAAGTTAGTAGGCATGGATGTTGGCACAGATACCTTTGTGCTCATGGTGCTTTCAAATGAGGAATTCGAAACAGCCCAAGAACTAGCAAAAGAACTATTACATAGAATCGATGTAGCTGAACGTTTGTGATATAACCAGTTTACATCGTATAAATGTGATGAATAGGAGAGAGTCATATGAGCTTTTACAATTGGATTCAAGAAAAACTGTTTGATAATTACGAAGAATGGCACATAAAGAGCCCTGATTATAATCGGAACGGTTTTAACATAGTAGGAATAGATAATACCTTAAAGACTATGCATGATGGATTTTCTATGTACGTGGAGGTATACCCACCTCATGTCATCGATGGATGTACAGCCATGAAAGCACGTGTAGGGAAAACACCGGATGCAGTAGATTTATTCTTAGATATAGATGGCAAGACCTATCGTATGGCAGATGTAAGTTATCCTGACGCACTGAAGATGATGCGGGCTTTTGTGAAAAAACGCAGAGTACCTGATTGTAGTTTGTGTGTAGAAGAAGCGTATCTAGATATCGATCAGATGAAACTGACATTTACAGAGTTAGCAACGTTGTTGCTAGGCGATGCTAAACAAGCTAAATCGTTTATGACGGAGACTAAGTTGCGTTCCATGGAAGAATTAGAAGATAGCTGGTGGAACCTCTATGAGAAACTAGTCTCTAAAGGATATGCCGTAGAGTTAGACTATAAATGTGAACTAGAGGATTTTATTTATTATGTACAGAAGTTAATACATAACAAGTCTTTAGATACTAGCGAAAATCTAACTATTGATACAGCCGCACTAGATGAGGAGCAATGCATTACAGACTGGAGCGGAGATCTTAATTCGACGTGGAAAGACTATAAGCTAGTAGACATGGATATCGGAACCGATAGTTTTGTACTTATGGTGCTTTCAAATGAGGAATTCAAAACAGCCCAAGAACTAGCGAAAGAATTATTACATAGAATCGATGTAGCTGAACGCTCATGATATAACAGAAATTATGATGAGTAGTGTGATTATAATGTAGGAGTGAGTCATATGAGTATTGTACGTCTACCAGAATATGAAGCAGAGTTTGAATCTGAAGTATTTGAAATCTATGCATTGCCGCGTAGTGATGCGAATGGGGCTAGTCCTTATTTAGAAAAGTACCATAGACCATTGGTGTCTACCGATGCTATTCTAGATACTCGAACTGGCGTGCTTGACCGTAGCGAAGGCATTTTGACGTGGATTATTGAGGGCCTTGATGATAGATGGGGTTATTCTTTTGAGCCGCATGGTGTCTATAAATTGTTAGTTAAGAAAGCAAAATTCTTAGAGGATTTGGGCTATATGCGTCCGGCTTGGAATAATCGCTATTATGTGCTTGAGGTGTTAGAGGAACATGCAAAACATAGCGAGTTAGAAGCGTTGTCAGCTTATTTGAAAACCCCTAAATACCTTCATACTGACAGGGGTGACTTCCTGTTAAATCGAGAGTATCAATATTACACAGCGAGAATTGATGATTATGCTTTCACCCTTGATGTAGATGAGGGGTCTGATGAAAGCTGCACCGTAGCATTGGCTGCTTTCAATACAATCGAGAATTTCAAAGAATTTGAACAACGAATTAGTACCTATATTAGTGAGACCTTGTTAGAACTCGCTAACGATTGGCTCGACAATGATGACCAAGATCCGATTACGGCAGAAATATTTGCCAAGCGTATTACTATGGGCGAATTGGCGTTCCGCAATGATGGCACCATAGAGGTTTATTATGACGATGACGATATTTTCTGGGGACACTGCATCATAGCCAATATTGATGCGGAGGGGAATCCTGTACATGCGGATATTGCAGGATAATCAATTAATGGAGAGTCCTAATGAGAAAATCGGAATTAATGATATTATGGAATGTTGAAAGCTGGACTGTAGAACCGCATGGCGTTTACTTTGTAGCCCGTCAATTAGTGGCCGATGGAGTAGCAAATCACGAAGATCATACAATAGAGACTCAAGTAGAATATGTAGAACAAGCCTTCAAAAGCTTCAATATTAGCTGCTCTGGTTATACAGAAGACGAGATGCTTTCACTAACATTTTGGCCACAGTTATATGCTAAATTAGATGAATTAGACCGAGTGGCACAGAAAATCATCCAAAAGGAGATGCCTCCAGATGATCCTGTGGTGCTAAAACTAACAGATATTATGCTAGATACATCCGGCTGCTATGGCGCATTTGCACTAGGTTATGATATGGGCGAATCGACCGCGGGACAACTATATGTATTAGTATCTTTTGATAAAAATTTTACGGCTCGACAAGATGTTATATATGAAACGCTCTAGAGTACTTGTTAGCAATGGAGCTGTTTGTATAGCTGAGCTAAGCTGAGAGTCTATTGGATGTTAGTATGGCAAGGCTTAACTATCAATATAAATAATAAACAGGAGAGAGACGATGGAAAATCTATATAAAGAATTAAGAAGCTTTTTTGCCAATGATATGGATCTAAATGATTTATTTGATTCCGAAGCTATCATCTGGATTGATTGGCGCGAGTATGACGAAGATGTGGTGAATTATTTTAATGACATGATGGATGAGCCTATCGATATTAAAACGGTTAGTAATGGCAAGGCTTATGGTGACGATATTGTGTTACAAAAAGGCGATAAAGAACTGCAAATTCCTTACGGTGATGAGAAAGACCGAGATGTGACCATCAAATATTTCAACGATTTCGTTCAGCCTGATTATGAGGTGCGTTGGTTTGCTGAAAGCCTTGGAAACGATACGCTCGGCTTTACCGTGCTTTCAGGCCCAGAATGGGCGAAATTAGACGATGAATTTGGGGCGGATACAGTTCGCTATTATTTTGAACCTATCGATTTTGAAAGCGACATGTTTAATCTCGGCATGGATGAAGTCTTTGCGTTGCTTGCGTTACGAGAAAATAGTGAAGGCGTTAATACTCAATTTAGTACACAATTAGACTGGATTAGAATCATAAATAAAGAAAAGACCTTGGCTGAACAAAAAGAGAACGGACAAATTGACTTGAAACAATACATGGTTGCTAAAAAAGAACTACAACAGATTAAGGATGACTTTGTAGCAACCCATGGCGAGATGGAATAAGAGCTGTTGTCCTAAAGGAGATTCATATGGCTATTGACGGTGTGAAAATCATAGATAGTGATGATGGCCATGATATTTATAATGCCATTGTTGAACGGTACAAGGATGGTGTCAGTGTCGATACCATAATTTCTGAAATCTTAAGTGAGAAACAAAATTTTTGTACTGATGAGTTTTATACAGAGATTTATTGGACTGCGGTGGCCTATTCGCTGTGGAAGATAGGGCGCCTACCAGATAACGTTAAAGAGAAAGCATTAGATATAATCGCTCAGGGTCCTCATGAGTTTTGGCTAGAAATCGATGGTAAGGCCCCTGAACAGCGTCAAAAGGTATTAGATAAGTTAGCAGTACAGCTACAAAGTGAAAATCCAAAGCCGATTAAGGTTCGTAAATCTAAAACGAAGAGAGAACCTCATTTTAAGGTGGGCGACGTATTAGCTGTTAAGTTTGAAACCGAGTATGGCGCCGTCTTTGTGTCTGAAGTAGATCAATCACCGCGGAAAATCGAATATCATTTAGCCTGTACGCGGCTTTTACAAGAAGAAAAACCAACAATGGAGCAGATTTTAAATAGTAAAATCGCATGCCGGAAAGATAATACAAATTTCGGTATCGATACAGACTGTTGGTTCAATCATAAAGACTTAGGTATGTTGCTAGATGATTTGGAAGTCATCGGAACCGTTGAACTCTATCCGTGTAAACTATGGAAACTAGCACCAGCAGGTACGTTGGAGGATATCTATGAGGAGATTACAGATAATCCTAGGGTTGGAAAACTGCGTCTCGTAGATACTTATGAACTGGTGAAAGAGGTTATTGAGAAATTATAAAGATAGATATATGAAAATGTAATTATAAAGGTATAACTAAAATGGATACAGCAATTCAAACATATATAGAAACTGTACAAGTCAACGATATACCGTGGCATCGGTTAACGACCACCTACGGACGTGCCACAGATTTCCCTGAGGCGCTTGATGTGTTGTGGAACATGGAAAGCATTGAAACTGTTGATGCGGCTGGTGAGGCGTTAGAACTCAATATTGAGCACCAATCAACGTTGTGGCATGCGACACCATTCGCGATGATTTTCTTGCTTCGTATTTTTAAGAAAGCTCAAGAAGCGAGCGCTCATAATGCGGTAGCGCAGTATTTAGCAGAACAATTGGTTGAGTTGTTTACTGTGATTGCTGAGTGCATTCGAGATGGTCTTATGCTAGAGCATGCAGATCCATTGCCGAACTTTGAGGATATGCTCAACGAAGAATACCTTTGGTCTGAAGAATATGATGAAGACAAAGACGTTCTTAGATTTGAGGAAGATGACGTATTCCCTGATGATTTATTCTTTAGCTTTTATTATTACTCCCTGCAAATACTTTTGTTAGCTATTCCGCTATTAGATACATCTGATGAAGGAGAGGCTAAATTGCTAGGATTAATTTCTGCTAATAGGAGCGTGTAAGATGGACTATTTAGATATATTGCGAAATGATGCCAAGTTAGCTGAAGATTTTGATACGCTATTCGATTTTCGTTTGCTAGATGCGTTGGAGGAACGTGATACTGCTGAAGGTCGCTGCACATTCTCTTTGCCGGGTATGGCATTTGCTGTAGATGGTGCTGGCGGTGAATATCATCTATTGGAGGATGGATCCATAGGTTATTGGAGTAGCGAGGGTGCTGCGGGCCGTTTGGCTGAAAGTATGGATGATTTGTTTCATTTGATTGTTTTTAGTATTTGTTGGCATGATTACTGTGACTCAAGTAAGTATGCTGATGTGGCAACACTTGAAGAATATGGTCAAAATAAGCAGTTGGACATTATCTCTTATTCGCCGATGGAACTTTGGGAACCCATTGTGAAAGCTTTGCATATGCCCATAGACATGAAACTTTCACCTGTTTTACAGAAATTCTATGATGCGGCGCATCGTGAATCTGTATATGCTTGCTATTTCCATGAAGATGATGGGAGCATTACGAAATCAGAACATCTATTTTTCTAGTGTGTAGAAGGATTTGTGAAAGGATTTAATTATGGGACTTATTGCAAATTATAGCTGTTTAAGCGATGTAAATTTAAAAGAGCTTAAAGCCATGGGCTCAGAAGAAGAGGAAATTCTTGGAAGTGTTGAAGAGTGGAATGACGACGATGAATTATTGCTTGATATCGACAAGATGTGGGATGTACTCCATTTTGTGCTAACTGGTGTGGGCACTGACCATAAAGACGATAAAAATCCTCTTAGCCAAGCGGTACTAGGCGTAATGGCTGTTGAGGATATATCAGACTATGTAGCATACACAGAACATAATTATTTAGCCAATATCGTGGCAGCTCTAGATCAATTTGATATTGAAAGTGCACTCGAATCTTTTGATATGAAAGCCTGCAAAGAAGCAGAATTGTATCCAAATATCTGGGACTATGAAGAAGAAGAGGAAGAAATCAAAGACGAAATTCTTCATAATTTCGAGCAAATGAACCGCTTTTATAAACAAGTGCTCGAAGCTAATGGGCATGTGCTTGTATCAATTTGCTAAGGTCGTTAAAATTTGTTGGCTATGAATCTAGTTATAGCCAAACTGATTATGCGACTGGCGAAGAAGAGGAATTGTAACATGGCAGTGTTAACAGAAAAGCAAATTAAATATGGCTTTGACTACTATCATAAGGATGACGCACGGCCTAAATCTGTTGTAGAGGTCTCTGAATATGATGGCGAAGATAAATTAATTATTAATTGCACACAGTTAGATGAAGGGTATTCTGCTAAAGATAAGAAACGTATTTGGCTAGAATGGTGTGATTTTCTGGTAAATAATCCAGACGCTTTTACAGAGCTTATGTTTTGTACAAGAATGCCACAGGACTTATTTGATGCGGTGTGTGCCCAACGTAGACTTAAAAAATTACATATAAAATGGGGTGTCTATCCAGATATTTCAAAATTAGAGAGCTTACAAGAACTAGAATATCTACACATTGGGTCCGGAAGAAGTGTATCGAGCTTAGAGCCTATTTCAAGATTAGTAAATTTAGTAGCTCTGTCGATTGAAAACTTTCAACAAATTGATGATTATGCGCCATTAGCTAATCTAAAACATCTTGAAAGTCTTGCCTTAGAAGGTGACTTCGCCGCTCCTAAAATTCTTAAGGTTCAATCCTTAGAATTTTTACGCCATATGAAACAGTTACGCTTTTTTAGTCTTTTAACGGCAAAGGTGATAGATAAAGACTACTCTCCCGTTTTAGAACTCAATAATCTAGAACATCTTACGTTAAAATCTTGTAAAGAGGTTAAGCAGTTGTATCCTCAATTAATTAAATTACCAAAGTTGAAGTATGGCACTGTATTAGAACGACCGGAATTATATGAGTAATAAATTATGAAAAGGCAATAATTACAATGGACAAAGCACGTAAAAAGGAATTATTGAAAGACTATAAAGCTAAAGAAAAACAGAATTTTCAAGATAGCTTACCTATGGACGAAGAGTTGTTTTGGAATCTCTTTGACTATGTAGACGAGAAATTAGAGGCGAATGACGGTTGCGACCATAGTTTGACTTTCACAAGAGAATTTTTAGAAACACAAAAGGTAGATGTTGAAAGCGTACTAGATTGGATTATCAACGAAGGTGGCGGTTGTGATTGCGAGGTTCTCTACAATGTAGAGGAACGTTTTGAAGAGTACCGTTAATAGTATTTTCTATAGTTAATTCCTTTTATTTACAAGTGTTACCATAAAGGTTTATAGTATAGGCATGTGATGTAATTATTCACATGCCTATTTTCTTTTATAAGGAGGACGCTATGCAACACGTTCAAACCCGCAGTACTACATCCGCGTTAGTACTCACAGCCGTATTGATTGCCCTCGCTACATTGCTTACAATGTATACGAAAATTCCAGTACCTGGCATACGCGGCTATTTCAATGTTGGAGATGTCGTTATCATGACATCCGCTTTATTATTAGGTCGAAAATATGGCGCCTATATTGGTGCTATTGGGCCAGCGCTAGCTGATTTATTCCTCGGCTACGCAGTCTTTGTACCAATCACCTTTGTGGTGAAAGGCATTGAAGGCTATCTTGTCGGTACTGTCTATAACAATAAGACAACTACCTCTGCTTTGGTAGCAACTGTCGTAGGTGGTATTATTATCGTAGCAGGCTACTTCATCGCCGAATACTTCGTATTTGATCCAGGCGTAGCCATTGCTAGTATTGTGACTAATACCATTCAAGCCGTTATGAGCGTTATTATTAGCATGATTCTCTATGCTATCTTGCGTAAACGCCTGGGGTAGTAAATTGACAGTCTCTAGAATTCAGACTATATTATAAGTACAAAAGAGCCAGTTAATGTGTTCTAGGCGTTAGGCTCATTAAAGAATTGAGAAATTTGATAAACCTAACGTGTCTAAGTATTGCAGTACTTAGTCGCGTTAGGTTTATTTTTTGGCTTAGTTTGTATTAATATTATTTATTGAATAAAACATAAGTTCGATATATAATGTAATTAAGATAGTCGACGAGGTTGGGTCGCCCTTTTTCTTTGAAGGGGGTGAAGCCTATGAGTGCCTACGAAATCATTATGATTGTCCTTGGGATTTTAACTGTAGTTATTTCCTTTGGAGCATTGATAGTGCTGATTTGTCGTAATAACGACAAATAGCCCTTCGTTACCAACTGGTAGCTGAAAACGAAAGGCCATTTCTGCATGTTTTATAATGTTTTGGGATGAGCCTGACGGAACCACTCGTCGACTATCTCTTTATTACATTATAATGAGAATGGCGTATATCGTCAATCTCATTATAATATAATGTACATTGAGGGATTCTATCGGAACCCCTCTCTTTTTATTGCAGCTCATTCCTTAATTCAGAACATTTCGTTCTTCAAAGACCGCTTTCACCGTAAACAGTGCGTTCAGCACGCGTGGAAATCCTGCATAGGGGATGCAGTGGGTACAGACCTCTACGATTTGCTCGGGCGCGATACCGACATTGAGTGCCGCATTGGTGTGTACTTTCAGCTGTGCCTCGCAACCGCCCAGCGTTAACAGGGATGCGAGCGTAATCAGCTCCCGTTCCTTGAAATCCAAGTTGGGGCGTGTGTAGATGTCGCCGAACAGCTCGACCAATAAATCGGCTATGGCCGGTGAAATCTCTTGAATTGTGTTATACACCTCCTCGCCGTGCAGCCCGTCAATTTGTTTCAATGTGTTCATACCGATGTTAAAACGTGTTTCTTTCATAATTATTACCTCCGTCTAGACGTATGATATATGCTCGAGTATACTTGAGGTCAAGGTGGTGAAAGTATGAAAATCGGTGAATTTTCAAAATTGGTGGGACTGTCTATTTCTACATTGCGATATTATGAGGATCAAGGGTTCCTTCATATTGAGCGGCAGAACGGCATTCGCAATTATCATGCGGAGGATGTGGGGTTTGTGCAGTTTATTAAACGCCTGAAAGATATGGGAATGCCACTTGCGAATATCAAGCGGTATGCGGATTTAAGGTATGCCGGATCTCATACGGTCAATGAAAGAATGACCCTGTTGCAAGACCACTATCGGTTTATTGAGGCCGAAATTAAACGATTGGAAGGCTATAAGAATAATCTAGAAGATAAGTTAGAGTTGTATGAACATCTTTTGAATCAAGATTACAAATAATTGACATACGTATAAATACGTATTAATATATATATAAATCAAAAATATAAAAGGACGGTGATTAAAGTTTGACCACACCAAAAGAGTTAATGAAGGTTTTAACAAAGGATGGTTGGTATATTGATAGAGTTAGAGGTTCACATCATATATTAAAACATCCAACAAAAAATGGGCGAGTGACTATAGCACTACATAAAGAAGATTTAAAACCTAAAACATTACAAACAATCTTGAAGCAAGCGGGGCTTAAATAGCCCCCTATCAAGATAAAATGGTGGAGTTAAGATAATCACAAGCTGAATGTCTAGATAGGAGGAAATAATGAGAAAGGAAATGTACCCAGCTGTATTTAGTACAGACGGTGAAAATGGATATACGGTAAGCTTTCCAGATTTATTAGGCTGTGTAACTGAAGGCGATACTTTATGTGAAGCGGTAGAGATGGCTGAAGATGCACTAGGTATTTACTTGTATTCATTGAGTGAAGATGGCGAGGAATTTCCAAAAGCAAGTAATCCAATCGATATTAAATGTAATGAAGGGGAGTTTATAGATTTAGTAAAATGGGACGAAGAAGAGTATTTAAAAAGAACAGATAACAAGGCTATAAAAAAGACTCTCACAATCCCAAGCTGGTTAAATCATAAAGCAGAAGAGAAACAACTTAATTTTTCACAAATTTTACAACGAGCTTTAAAGCAAGAACTAGAACTAATATAGTATAAATATTTATAGATGATGTGCTTAGATTAATTAAATCTAAATTTACGAGCGTTTCAATGAAGGGATAAATGTATAATACTTTCATTATGTAGTGAAAAAGGAGATCTAAATGGCAAATTTACCTAACTGCCCTAAGTGCGGTGATGAATACACATACGAAGACGGTCATATGTTTATCTGCCCTATGTGTGGCAATGAATGGACAGCGGCTGACGCACAAGCTGCAGCTGAAGCAGGTATCATTCGCGATGCTAACGGCAATGAACTAGCTGATGGCGATACCGTTGTTGTTGTAAAAGACCTCAAAGTAAAAGGCGCTGGCGTATTGAAACAAGGTACGCGTGTTAAAAATATTCGCCTCATTTCTGATGCGAGCGATGGACACGATATCGATTGTAAAATCGATGGCTTTGGTGCGATGGCATTGAAATCTGAAATGGTTAAGAAAATCTAATCATGGAATCCCTACTGATAGAACGTCGGTAGGGATTTTTTCGTGGTATAATCAAGGTATAATGTGTTACGTAAATTTGTATAATTTTGAGGAGCAATTATGATATCTCAGGAGGAATTAAAGGCGTGTACGTATAATTTATTAAAGGAACGAGGCGTTACCGTTCAGGACATTGCAGATATTGTGATGATGATTCAACAACCATATATTCCTGATTTGACGATGGACGAGTGCGTAGAGAGTGTACAGGCCGTACTTGAAAAACGAGAAACACAAAATGCCATCATTACGGGCATAGAATTGGATAGATTGGCGGAGCAGAAGAAATTATCTGAGCCACTACAAAGTATCATGACTCGTGATGAAGCGTTGTTTGGTATTGATGAAATCCTCGCTTTATCCATTGTGAATTTATACGGATCTATTGGATTTACGAACTATGGTTATATTGATAAGGTAAAACCGGGCATTGTTAAAAATCTAGATAGTCAAGTTGATAGTCACTGCAATACGTTTCTTGATGATTTAGTTGGTGCCGTGGCGGCCGCTGCAGCAGGTCGCATTGCCCATAATACGCCGAATCGGGTGCACCATGTCGTTGTGGAGGGATAGAACATGAACGTTTTAGTCGTAATTGATATGCAACATGATTTTGTGGATGGCTCTCTTGGTTCTCCAGAGGCTCAGGCCATCGTGGATAATGTACGTCAAAAAATTGCATCCTTTGATGGACCAGTTATTTTTACACGAGATACTCACGATACTAATTATCTTGAAAGCCAAGAAGGTCAGTATTTGCCAGTTGTGCATTGTGTGAAAGATACGATCGGTTGGCAAATTATGGAGAGCCTCATTACGGCCGCAGAAAAACGCAATACCATCCATCCGTACTTTATCATTGATAAACCTAATTTTGGATCCTCTGAATTGGTTACGCGTTTGCAAGGTATGAATACAGCTGAGCCTATTGAAAGTATAACCTTGGTCGGTGTTTGTACAGATGTGTGCGTTGTGTCGAATGCCATATTGTTGAAAGCTGGCTTGCCAGAGGTTCCTATTCATGTAGATTCAAAGTGCTGTGCAGGAGTTACTGAGGAAAGCCATGAAGCAGCATTATTAACTATGCGTCAATGTCAGATTGAAGTAGCTAATGATTTGTAATAGAGGTATAGATTGAAATATTAGTTAAATAGTGATATGCTATACACAATTACATAGCAGAGTATGCAAGGGAGCCTATGAGATAGGCTGAGAAAGGGCTGTTAGCACCTGACCTTTGACCTGATCGGGATCATGCCCGCGTAGGAAGCACGCAAAACCATTCAAGGGTATCGATCATATTATATCGATACCCTTTTTCTTGTGTACAAAGCTAAAAGGTTTTATTCAATAGGAGGACATATTATGTTTTACACTCAATTGGAAGCCGCACAAAAAGGCTTTGTTACGGATGCGATGAAAATTGTAGCAGAAAAGGAACGCATGGATGTAGAGCAATTGCGAGCGCTAGTTGCTTTAGGACAAGTTGTTATTCCCTGTAATAAGAATCATACTTGTATCGATCCAGAGGGCATCGGTAAAGCATTGCGCACGAAAATAAATGTGAATCTTGGCACATCCAGAGACGTTACCGATTATGATAGTGAAATAGAAAAGGTAAATTGGGCGATTCAACTTGGTGCTGAATCGATTATGGATTTATCTACTCATGGTGATACACGTATTTTTAGACGAAAATTAACTAGCGAATGTAAAGCCATGATTGGTACTGTACCAGTATATGACAGCGTTATACATCATCAACGGGATTTGGCAGAACTTACTGCTGAGGATTTCTTAGATACTATCCGTCTCCATGCAGAGGATGGGGTGGACTTTGTAACCTTACATTGTGGTATTACGCGTCAAACTATTGAGCAAATTAAAAAGCATAAACGTAGACTCAACATCGTTAGCCGTGGTGGTAGTCTTATCTTTGCATGGATGAGCATGACGGGTAAGGAAAACCCATTCTATGAACATTTTGATGATATTTTAGATATTTGCCGTGAGTATGATGTAACTATTTCTTTGGGTGATGCTTGTCGACCAGGCTGTTTAGCAGATGCTACGGATGTATGTCAAATTGAAGAACTGGTACGACTTGGTGAATTGACTAAACGCGCTCGAGCTAAAGGTGTGCAAGTGATTATTGAAGGCCCAGGTCATGTGCCACTTAACCAAATTCAAGCGAATATGGAAATTGAGGAAACGCTATGTGGCGGAGCTCCGTTTTATGTGTTAGGCCCATTGGTGACAGATATTGCACCTGGCTATGATCATATAACAGCTGCCATTGGTGGTGCTGTGGCGGGCATGCATGGGGCGTCCTTTCTTTGTTATGTAACGCCAGCAGAGCATTTAGCATTGCCTAATGCAGACGATGTGAAAGAAGGTATTATGGCTTTCAAAATAGCAGCTCATGCAGCGGATATAGCGCGTGGTATTCCAGGTGCTCGTGATAAGGATGATGCGATGGCTGATGCTAGACGCATACTAGATTGGGAGGCGCAATATGCTTGTGCGCTTGATCCTGAAAAAGCTCGTAATATTCGTGAAAGCCGAGCTCCAGAGGAGGGCCATAGTGAAACTTGTAGCATGTGTGGTAAATTCTGTGCTGTTCGTAGCATGAATAAGGCTTTGAATAGCGAATATATTGATATTCTGTAATAAATGTTGGTCATATATTGACGTTTATCTATATAGATAGTACAATATGCAAAGAATGATAATTCATATCAATGAAATACCGATGCAGGTGCATCGAATCGCTTTCACAAGAACGATACTAGTTAAGATATCGTTCGTGCCCTAATTAAAAGGAGGACTATTATGAAACCTTTCGAACTCGCACCATTACCATATGCTTATGATTATCTAGAACCTGTTATCGATGCAGAGACGATGAAACTGCATCATGATAAGCATCACCAAGCGTATGTTAATAATTTGAATGCAGCCATCGCTAAATACCCGGATCTTGCCTATGGTTGCGTAGATTGTATTCTCGGCGATATTGCCAATGTGCCAGAGGATATCCGTCAAGCGGTTATCAACAATGGTGGGGGTCATAAAAACCACACCATGTTTTGGGATATCATGACAAAACCTGATACATCTAAATTGCAAGGCCCTTTGAAGGATGCTATCGATGCTGATTTAGGCGGATATGATGCTTTTGTTGAAAGCTTCTCCCAAGCGGCGGCAACACGATTTGGCTCTGGCTGGGCTTGGCTAGTGGTCAACAAGGACGGCAAACTAGAAGTAACCTCTACGGCTAACCAAGATAATCCTCTTTTGGAAGGTAAAACTGCCATTCTTTGTTTAGATGTATGGGAACATGCATATTACTTGCATTACCAAAATCGTCGCCCAGATTATATTAAGGAATTCTTCCGTGTTATCAACTGGGATGCAGTCGCTGAAAACTACGAAAAAGCATTGCAACCTCATCATCAATAAGATGATTGTTAACGAATAGATGATACATCTATGTCCAATTTATGGATTGATTTGTCATCTATTCGTTATTTTTTTGAATAACTTTCAAAAGTATAGCCATGGATACAGATTTTCTAATCGATATCGTTTATCATAGAATTATAGGTTATTAAAGATGACCTTTCGGAATGTAAATTACCTTGTATACAAAAACGTATAGAGGTTACCAACATAAGTAATAAACAATATTTTTGACACGAGGGGATCAAAATGGAAAAGAAATTAGATTTGTCCAAATCCGTATATGATTTGGTAAAAGAATATCCAGAGGTTATAGATATTATGAAAGGATTGGGCTTCACTGAAATCACGAATAAGGTGATGCTCCACTCCGTTGGCAAAATTATGACTATCCCTAAAGGGGCTAAGATGAAGGGCATCTCTATGATGGATATTGTAGGGGCCTTTATGAAAGCTGGTTTTACATTAGAAGGTGATATGTCCAACCTACACGGTGATGATGTAGCATCTGCTAAGGATGTTCCTGTTGAGGCACCAGCCACTCAAGATGAGGAACCTAAGGCTAGTGAAAATACAGAAGCTAACGCAGAGGATACTGTACCCGATAGCGAACGGGTAGAGCAATTAAAAGGCTTCTTAAAACGCTTAGGTACAGGGGAAGCCCTTGGCGATGTGCGCAAAGATTTTGCCAGCCAATTTAAACATGTAGAAGCCAGTGAAATCATGAAAGCTGAACAAGGCCTTATGCGCGAAGGTACACCTCTAGAAGAGGTACAACAATTATGCGACCTTCATTCCGCTTTGTTCCACGGTTCTACCATTCATGAACAAATGGAAGAAGAGCATGCGAAGGTTGAGGCTGCTTTAGAAGCTCAAGATAAGAAACAAACGGTAACAACGCTTGTAGAAACGATAGGCCATCCGCTCAACCAAATGACGGAAGAAAACAAGGCGCTTAACGATTTAATTGAGGAACTTCGTCCTAAGGTAGCCGATAAAACGGCAACCATTGATGATGTAAATGCAGTGCGTCAATTATCCGTTCACTATGCTAAAAAAGGCGATTTGCTATATCCAAAACTAAAGGTGGATTATGCTATCGGTGGCCCATCCATGGTTATGTGGACTGTTGACGGTGATATTCGGGACCAACTAGGCGATTTAGCGAAATCTAGCCAAAGCGTAGATGATTGGTATAGACGTTTTGATGAGCTTCTTACACGTGCTCAAGAAATGATCTACAAAGAACAAAATATCTTGTTCCCAATCTGTGCAGAAAACTTCAGCAAAGAAGATTGGTATCAAATTTACAAAGATACAGCGCAGTATGAAGACATCTTTGGTGTAGCACGCATTGCTTGGCCAGAAGCTGATGCCGCATTAGCTGCGCAAACTACAAAACCAAGTGGTGATAATAATGCTATTGGTTTAATTGGTGGTACGTTAACTGTAGACCAACTAGATGCTATGCTCAATACAATGCCAATGGAGGTAACCTTCGTTGACCATGAAGATATTAACCGTTACTTCAACGATGGTGAAAAGGTATTCAAACGTCCTACTACAGCAATTGGCCGGGACGTGTATTCCTGTCATCCGCCAAAGGTAGAACCAATTGTACGCGGTATCATTGATTCTTTCCGTAAAGGTGACCGCGATAATGTGGCAGTATGGCTTGAAAAACAAGGTCGTCCATTCTATGTAAACTACATGGCTGTACGCGACCAACATAATAACTATATTGGTACATTAGAACTCGTACAAGACATGCAATTTGCAAAGGAACATTTCGGTAGATCTAAATAAGAAAATTATATAATCTGACCATATACAAAAAAGCTGCTCTAGGACTGATACTAGAGCAGCTTTTTATATGGGGAGTAGATTTTTTATAGATTGCATAGGGCTAAGGTTGTATATGCTCAATGATGCTATGTGTAGCCACCTTAATATTAGCTAGGCTCGTAGCCAAGTTTAAGCGTACAAATGTGGCGTAGCTTTCTCCACCGAACCATTCACCAAAGCTAGGAGCAATGCGGCATTGATGTTCAAATACATCATGCATGTCTTCGGTTTTTACATAGGCACCAAAATCAATCCATGCTAAATAGGTGCCGTCCATAGGGCTGATGCGGAGCTCAGGCAAGACAGATAGCAGTTCGTTACATAAATAATCGTAGTTTTCACGAATGACAGCTAGTACATCTGTTAACCATGCTTCCGCCTCTGGGTGGGTATATGCCGCAGCGATAGCCGTTTCTGCGATAACATCTGCATCCGTGTGGTACACTTGCGCTTTGTAGGCGGTGTATTGATTTCGTAAAGCCTCGTTTGGAATTATCACTTCTGCTTGGTGTAGACTCGCCATGTTAAATGATTTTGATACAGAGGACATGGCGATTATATTATCTTTATATACACCATTACACACAGAAAAGGTTGGTGTAAATGGTGTGGGACCGGTAATAAGGTCCTGATGAATTTCGTCGCTAATGATGAGCACCTTGTGACGCTCACAAATGCTAAATAACTGATCCATCTCATTTTCTGTCCATACGTGACCTACAGGATTATGTGGATTGCAGTGAATGAACAGTTTAACATCATGCTTGGTAATCGCTATTTCAAAGGCCTCGTAATCTACGGTGTAGCGATTATCGTCACTGCGTTTCATAGGAATAGCGATGATCTGGCGCTGTGCATCGCTAGCGCTCGTATCAAAGGCACCGTACACAGGACTTAGAACGGCAATGGCATCATTTGGTTTTGTGAAAGCCCCAATACACCACATAATGCCTGTAATGACATTGGGCGCACTGGTCAACCAGTCTTGTTCAAGATTACAATTATGACGACGTTTGTGCCAATTCATGACTGCTGAAATATAATCGGGATTTGTCATGGTATAACCTAATGGATTGGCTTTCACATAGTTACAAATAGCCTCTTGTATGCACTGAGGCGGCATAAAATCCATATCTGCTACCCATAGGGGTAATAGATCGGTGCGGCTAAATTTTAAGTGCTCGCCGTCCCATTTGCGAGAATGGGAACTGCGGCGATCGATATAGTATGTTTCAGTAAAGTCTATTGTGTTCATAGTGAACCTCTATAAGTGTATGTTAATGTGGTGGGAATTAATTACTCTATCTATTATCAGTATACATGCATAGATATATATGTAAATATACCTTTAAGAGTTGCTGTTACAGTATCTTTTGTTTCTATGCAATCCTTGCATGAATAGGGGCTATATTGGTATACAAAAGGTGTTAGATTTGCTTGACTGTTGGGACTTTTACAATTTAGAATATACTATAGAATAGTGTGTGTTTCACCAGTGACCACACTCGTATCGAATGGTTACAAATGATAAATTCTTGGCCGTATATAGTGGGCGATGTTCATATGTGAGTTTGCTTCATCGAACTGTGCCGCTATATGGGAAGGCTAATATAAGTATAGTACTGGATCCTGTTAAGGAGGCATGTGCCATGAGTAATGAATTGAAACCCCTTCATTTTGATGCGGATTACACGATGGAGGAGGCGCTCGCTGAGGCGAAACGCTGTCTAAACTGTCCAAAACCTTTGTGCCGTATGGGTTGTCCTATTGAAAACGAAATTCCTCGTTTTATCCAAGCTATCGCGCACGGTAACTTTGGTTTAGCCAATGATATCTTGGCGGAACGTACAAACTTGCCAGCTATCTGTGGTCGCGTGTGCCCTCGTGAAAATCAATGCGAAGGTAACTGCATCATGAATAAGGCTAAGAAACCGCCTATCAACATCGGCAAATTGGAACGTTTTGCTGCCGATTTTGAAAGCATCAATGAATTGCGCAAACCTAAGAAAATTAAACAAGATCTTGGCAAAGTAGCCGTTGTTGGTTCTGGCCCTGCGGGCTTATCCGTTGCAGGTGACGTAGCGAAACTAGGTTATGATGTAACCGTATTTGAAGGTCAATCCGAACCAGGTGGCGTATTATTGTTCGGTATCCCAGAATTCCGTTTGTCCAAATCCGTTGTACGCCGTGAAATCGCTCGTCTTGAAGGTTTAGGTGTTAAATTCGTATGTAATACATTTATCGGTCAAGACAAATCCCTAGATGATTTATTCGCCGAAGGATTTGATACTATCTTCATCGGTACTGGTACGCATATTCCTCAAGAAGTGCGCATGGAAAATGATCAAATTACAGGCGTATTCCAAGCGATGTACCTCTTAACTAATGTACAACTTGTAGAGAATGGTGAGCTTGAAGAAAAAGCGATTCCTGTGAAAAAAGGAGACCGTGTTGTTATCATTGGCGGCGGTAACGTAGCGATGGATGCGGCTCGTACATGTGTACGTTTAGGCTGTGAATCCGTCACTGTAGCCTATCGCCGTAGCCAAGAGCAAATGCCTGCATTATTATCCGAATACGAAGAAGCGCGTGCCGAAGGTGTTCAATTCCAATGGTTCGCTTCTCCAGTTGGCGTAGAAGGTACAGACAAGGTAGAAGGCTTCAAATACGAAGTGATGGCCCTTAATGAAGATGGTGCTGGTATCCATGGTACAGGTAAATACCAAGTTATGCCTGTAGATAAAATCATCATCGCTGCTGGTCATAAACCTAATGCACGCCTCGTTGGTGAAGGCAATAACCTCCGTGTTGATGAAAAAGGTTATATTCTTACATCCGAAGAACCATACGGCATGACGAGCCGTGAAGGTGTATTCGCCGGTGGTGACGTAGTACATAAACCAGCCACTGTAGTACTCGCTATGCGCGAAGCTAAAAAAGCCGTTGATGGCATGGTTAAATACATGGAAATCAAACGTGCTATGGCCATTGCAGAAGAGAATAAATAAGACTTTTATGTACAGGAATATACATGTATGTATGTTTAAGCATAATTTTATAACATAATATGAATAAAAATCCCTTGCGATATGAATGTATCGCAAGGGATTTTCTATTATATGTCATCATAATTCAAGTTGCTATGGCCCCTCTTAATTGGTTGCCGTATTGTGGAGGCAAAGAGTTGTTATTAAGGATAGTATAGAAAGTGAGGTTTCTATGACGTATGATATCGTATGTAGTGAAACACAGTCAGAAAAGGCTATCCAACACTTAGGCGTTCTCATTCTCTTATGGCGCCGCCACTATCATATAACTCAACAAGAGTTAGCTAAGCGAACGGGATTGTTACAGTCCTATATTAGCGGACTGGAAAAGGGGAATATAGACCCTCGTATATCTACGCTGTGTAGGATAGTCAATGGCTTTGATAATATGCCCTTAGATACATTTTTTGGCGGTCCTGACTTAGGCTTTATCGACTTTCACGGCATAGAACATCGACATATAGAATTTCATTAAAATCCTAAATCCTCGTTGATGATAATAACCTCCATGGTTTGCATGTTGCGCATTTTCTTGTAATAAATCGTTAAGGCATTACAAATCCTGTCAGGCGAACCACATTCGTAGCATTTTTCTTCTAGCTTGGCACAAGGATTGAGGGAACTTTTTTTATTTTTTTTGCTGTTCAGTGGTGCCGCCACATTGCGCGCCCGGTAGATGGCAGAGGCCAAGTCAGGCGTAATTTTGTTACGTCCTAGTACGAAAAAGACCTCTTGTGATCCGAATAGAGAGGCCGCTACACGGTTGCCAGTACCATCGATGTTGACCATTTCACCCGTTTGCGCTAAGGCGTTAACAGAGGTTAAAAATACATCGCGCCCCATGGTGCGTAGCGCTGTATCGCGGAAACTTTCACCAGGAAGAGGTCGCTGAATATCTGTTATTTCATCGTTGACCTGAGACAAAGCATCATGAACCTTGAGTTCCAATAAGGTGCGTGAATCACCGATAGCCACTCGTTTATGTTGAATGCGAGACTGTAAATAGGCCACTGCGTCAGCGCCTGTTTCAAAATAATGGACCACGAAGTTGTTACGTTCTAAGGCTTTGATGGTTTTCTCTATATCGATGGGGGTATCGTTGATTTGAGGATTGATAACTGCATTGATTGTTGTGTCTGTGTTGGCCATGAGTCCTCCCATATTACATATAAACTAGTGAGGTAAACAGTATTTTCGAAGTAATGTAAGGTAAAGATTATTTTCTAAGTAATACAGTATTTCTATTACTAGTATTGTACTGTTTTATGTGGTGGTTATTCAACATAAGGAGACCCTGTTTTTAGGTAAAAGAATGATACTGATAGTATAGAATGTTCTTTGTATAAAATATTGGAATAGAATCCATATTTGAACGCTAAATAGTAAAACTTTGGAATAAAATCCAATTTTATGATAAAATTAATATAAAGTTGGAATGGAATCCAAAGTTATTAGGTAGTCGATATGATATTTGACAATACTAATAAGAGGGTTCCATCTATGAGAACGTACATAGATGAGGAGGCCCTTATGAAATTAATTCAGCGCCAAGGATATCTAGATTTTTTACGACGTAATCGGAATCGGCCTATTGTTAAGGTTGTCTCTGGTATACGTCGTTGTGGGAAATCTACGTTATTTAGGCTATTTAAGGATGAGCTGTTATCGGAAGGCGTTAAACCTGAACAGATAATATCCATTAATTTTGAAGAACTAGAATATGAGAATTTACGAGAGTATCATGCGCTGTATCAATATATTTTAGAGCGTATGCAGCCTGATGAAATGAATTATATTTTCCTTGATGAAATTCAGCACGTTGATCAGTTTCATCGCGTCGTAGATAGCTTGTTTGTAAAAGAAAATACAGATTTATATATTACGGGCTCCAATGCATACTTTATGTCATCCGATATTGCTACATTACTGACTGGGCGGTATGTGGAAATTCAGATGTTACCACTGTCCTTTAGTGAGTTTTACCATAGCAAATACGATGGTAATCAGTACTCTTTAATTCCTGCCTATGAGTCCTATCTTCGTGAAAGCTCATTCCCTTATACGCAACAATTAGGGGGCGAAGATTTTGATATACAAGAATATCTACGAGGCCTATACAATACCTTATTATTACATGATGTTGTGGCTCGATTGAAGATTAGTGATGTTACAATCTTACAAGATATTGTGAGATATATTATGTCTAACATAGGTAGCTTGCTTTCACCCAATAAGATTGCAAATTCGCTCGTTAGCGCCGGTAGAAAAATAGATAATAAAACGGTAGAACGATATTTACAAGGCTTGCAAGATAGCTTGTTGCTATATAAGGTCAATCGTTATGATGTGCGCGGTAAAGAATTATTGCGTATAAATGCAAAGTACTACTGTGTGGATGCAACATTACGTAATCTATTAGTTGGCAACGCGAGTTGTGATACAGGACATATTTTAGAGAATATCGTTTTTCTTGAACTCATTCGTCGTGGATATACTGTATATATAGGCCAATTAGCTAAGGGTGAAATTGACTTTGTTGCACAAAAAGCGGGTGTTACAGAATACTATCAGGTAAGCGAAACTGTGTTAGATCCTAATACGTTAAATCGTGAGCTCGCACCTCTTAAGGCTGTACAAGACCAATATCCAAAGTTTTTACTTACATTGGATGAATTAAATAAAAATGCAAATTATGACGGAATTCAACAACGAAATGTTTTAGAATGGTTGTTAGAGAGCTATTAAATTGCTATAATAATAGTATTGATATGGCATAAGCCAATGTTAAGGAGGCAAAAATCGTGGATTTAATTCAAAAATTAAAAGACCAAGTAAAACCATTAGGTAAAAAAATCGTGTTGCCAGAATACAAAGATGAACGCGTATTGAAAGCAACTGAAATCATTTTGAAAGAAGGTTTCGTAACACCTGTATTAGTAGGTAACCCAGCTGAAATCGCAGAAGCTGCTAAAGCTGTTGGCGTATCCGTAGAAGGTGCTGAAATCATCGATCCAGCTAACTACGATCGTTACCAAGAAATGGTTGATACATTCGTAGAATTGCGCGCTAAAAAAGGTATGACTCCTGAAAAAGCTGACGCAACTATGAAAGGTGACTGCTTATTCTTCGGTGCTATGCTTGTTCGTCTTGGCGCAGTAGATGGCATGGTTGCTGGTTCCGGTTGCCCAACTGCAAACGTATTGCGTGCTGCATTACAAGTTGTAGGTACTAAACCAGGTCTTAAAACTGTATCTTCTTCCATGTTCATGTTCACAAGCAAAAAAGAATATGGCGACGACGGTATGCTCGTATTCTCCGACTGCGGCGTATTGCCTAACCCAACTAGCGAACAATTGGCTGATATCGCAGAATCCACTGTAGAAAAAGCTCGCAAAGTTGTTGGCATGGCTGACCCTCGCGTATCCATGTTATCCTTCTCCACAAAAGGTTCCGCTTCCACTCCAGAAGTAGACAAAGTGGTTGAAGCTGTTAACATCTTGAAAGAACGCAACGTTGACTTCAAATTCGATGGCGAATTACAATTGGACGCTTCCATCGTTCCTTCCGTAGCAGAAAAGAAAGCTCCTGGTTCCAACGTAGCTGGTAAAGCTAACATCTTGATTTTCCCTGATCTTCAAGCTGCTAACATTGGTTACAAATTGGTACAACGCTTCTCCGGCGCTGACGCTCTTGGCCCATTGATTCAAGGTTTGGCTAAACCAGTTCATGACCTTTCCCGTGGTTGCTCCGCTCAAGACGTTGTAGACGTTGCTGCTATCGCTGCTGTTGAAAGCATCTAATAGCTGCATAACTTCATATATAAACATATGTTGTATATGTTTTGATATGCTGAAAGCTGGCTCTATGAGCCAGCTTTTTTGTGTTTCAATTATGGTTAGTATATAATGAAATTAACAATATATTTTGCGTATATTCATCATCATACTAGTGGAAGTATAGAAGGAGAGAATTATGATTTCTGTATTCGACACAAATCCTGTTACATTTGAAGATAAAGGTCGTACATTAACTATTAGTTACAATGGTGTACTTTGCAAAGATGCAAATGGAAAGGTTATAACTGACATTGATTTTGAAGATGTAAATGAGCTATATCTTACAAGATATCTAAATTCAAATAGTAACTATACGATTATGTTTAGAGACCATAATTGGAAAAATATAAAAGGCCAAGATTTAGATACGGACCGTACAGAATCTAATGCTGGTCACAATATCCGCGAAACAAAAGCAATCATTGCTGCCTTTGCTCGCCATAAATTGACAGCGGAATTCCCTGCAAATTTAGATACCCTTCAATTGCCACTTGATTACTCCTACATGGGGAAACGAGAAATCACCATTAAAAATGGTGTTATCTCAAATGGTAAGATTGATATCCCTATTAATGAAATTCGCCGCGTAATATGTGCATCTAATGGTACAATTAGTAAATTGTTAGTCTATAAAGAAGAAAAACCTAGTTCCTTCTTCAAAAAGATTTTCGACAAATGTGATATGAAAATCACCTTGAATGCCATTACGTTGCCATTATTAGAAGCTATCGTAACACGTAACACAGGTCATGGTATCGACTTCAGTCGTGGTAACTGGTTTGATCAAAAGGATTCTAACTATATCATCATTCGCTACCTTGACTCTGGATTCTTCCTTGAGAAAGACGGCACAGCACCTACAGAATGGCAGAAAACAGCTGCTGAAACAACCGCTAAATTTAACTATGATGTGAAAACATTATTGGGATAACATCTGATAAAATCCGCTAACATAGAAACTTTTGTTCAGGAACTATGTAGCGTAAAAGACTGTATTACTAATATAGTAAATATGAAATAAGATACCGAAAGAACCGCTAGTTTTTACTAGCGGTTCTTTCGTGTATAGAGAATCAGTGTTGAATACTAATTGAAAAAATTTCAAAAAGCTTTGTACCCTAAAAAATGATACTATAAAATGATTGCAATACGATAAATTTGTGATATGATTTGAATAATGTAATATAAACAGAGCAGGAGGATTACAATGGCAGAACAACTCGTAAATATTCATGATTTAGTGGGCAGATGCCCCTTTGCAACGAGTCAAAAGTTATTAGCCGGCAAGTGGTCTTTATTGATTATGCATGAATTATCTGAAGGTCCTGTGCGTTTCCGTGAATTAGAGCGCCGCTTATACCCAATTACACAAGCAACACTTACTAGAGCGTTACGCCAATTAGAGGATGATGGCCTTGTACACCGTGAAGTATACGGCACCATTCCACCAAAGGTAGAATATAGCCTTACCGAAGTAGGTGCAGGCTTTAAAACCGTTCTTACATCTCTTGAAAAATGGGGTAACCAATATATCGACTACATGAAAGCCGCTGGCCGCATATAAGAAATGCCAGCGGCATTTCTTATCCCTGTTTTACCAAAATCGTTTTGTATTCTTTATTATACCTAAATGTCTTTAATATACTGAGAGGAGGAAGGCCCTGTTTTCAAAAAACGACTTTGGCCCTGTCCCGTAGGGACAGACCCGGCCGGTGGAGGCTTTTTGGAAATAGGGCCTTCCTTTACACAAACGTATATAGAAAAATATGGTATAATAAAGAATACGAATGATATAAATTCTCAGTAATATAGAGGTATTGATAACGATGTTAGATGTAACATTTCTCGCACACAGCGGCTTCCTCGTAGATGATGGCAAGCGCTGTTATGTGTTTGATTATTATAAGGATCCAAACAATATTGTTTGGCAATTGGCAAAGCGTGGCCGTGAATTGTGGTTTTTTATTAGTCACAGCCATGCAGATCATTTTAATCCGTCTATTACGGAGTTTGATGGTCCTCAAACGCGTTATATTTGCCATCAAGATGTGCCATTAGAAGGTAAGGTAAGAAAATGTATTACCATGCGACCTGGCCAAGATGCAAATCTCGATGATGTAGGGATTCATATGTACGGTAGCACCGACGAAGGCGGTTCTTTCTATGTAAAAACGGATACTGCAAATATCGACTCTGACTCCATATTCCATGCGGGTGACCTTAACTGGTGGCATTGGCTTGGCGATACACCGGAGAATAATGCGGATGCAAAACGCATGGCTTGGCGTGAATTTAAGGAACTAGACGGTCTATCCGTAGATGTGGCGATGTTCCCTGTAGATAATCGTTTAGAAGATGCCATGGAATGGGGTGCTATTGAATTCTTACGCCGCGTGCAGGTGAAAAAGGCGTTTATTCCTATGCATCTAAATGGTCCACTATGGGCGCCATCCGTGTATTTTAAAGCTCTCTTTGGCGATGTTCCTGTATGGGAGCCTCAAAAAGATGGCGATGAATGCACATTCTAAATATACTTTCACAAGTTGTAGTTCGTGAAAGTTCGTGACCTATGTGGTCACTACGTTGTATGGGGAGAGTCTATATACGTAATTCAGTAAGTTAGGATCAAGTGATGATGAAAACTAAACCAGTGGCAACCACCCTGTTGGTTGTCATGGCTATCATATTTTTAATTTCATACCCTCATAGGCATGATGCACTGTGGGCGTTTATCATGCACGTTTCGGGGGCCGCGATGATTGGCGGTTTGGCGGATTGGTATGCAGTGACAGCGCTCTTTACAAAGCCTTTAGGTATTCCTTTCAAAACGGCTATCTTGCCGCGTAGTAAAGAACGGTTAATACAGATTGGCCGGACCATGCTCAGCGAAGAATTACTTCGGGTGCCACAAATGTATTATGCCATCAAACGGGAACGCGTTATGGTGCGTATTATCGAATATGGCATGAGTGACGTAGGGCAAAAACAGATACAAGAACTCTTATATGGCGTTGGCAATCAAGTACTATCCCATATGGATATTGAGCCGATGCGTAAGGAGATTAATAAGGCTGTTTATAAAGGGGTATCCAATTGGAAGGCCACACCTCTCGTTATTCTATTCGGTCGTTGCATGCTGGAACGCCATACGGCTAGCGTGTTTTGGCTTTATTTTAATCGAACTTGTCAGCGTGTTATCGCGTCAAATCAGGTGTATCCATATTTGTATCGCGTCATGCTAGACATTATGAAAACCTATACTAAGGATTCATTCATGCGTGAACTAGCCATTGCCTTTGGTGGTGATGGGCTTTCACCTGAACGATTAGTTGATACGGTACAGAAAAAAGCAGTTCAGTTTTTACAAGGTAACGAAGATATCGACTCGCCATTGGGACGCTATATATGGGGGCAGGCCATCAGATTTTTCAATAATTTGGAAACTAATGAGGAATGGCAGGCTTTCATCGAAGAACATAAGGACCAATGGGTTAAAATGGTCCTCGAAGAATGGGAAGGCAAGCTCATTGATGGGGATACGCTTGATTGGGTGCGCCTCATGGATATTGTGCTCGAACGATTTAACGTGCTCGGCAGTGAAATACTTCTAAATCCTGAGAAACAAGCGCCGTTTGAACGATTCTTCTTGTTGCGTAGCATTCCATGGCTACAAAAATTGAACCCTCTTATCGATCGTGTGGTGGGCGAAGAACTATCTCGTTATTCACCGGACGAGATTACGCACATTATACGCGGTAAAATGTATTATGATTTACAAATGGTTCGTATCAATGGCTCACTTGTAGGGGCCGTCCTCGGCGGGCTGTTCTACGGCGTTACCCTCCTCATTAAGGGGGTGATCGGATGATACGATATATTAAATCGCTTACCTTGAAACAGCGAGCCAATGGGATCTTTGGTTTAATGGTCGTGCTCTACGGTTTTGTTTTTGTAGGCCAGTTTTTCTTTGATGATAAAAGCTGGTACCAACCGCTCTATTGGGCAGTACAATCTGCTCTTATCGGTAGTGTGGCGGATTGGTTTGCCGTGACTGCATTATTCCGTAAACCTTTAGGATTTCCGTATCATACGGCTTTGATTCCTCGTAATAAGGAACGCCTGATCAATGGTGTAATTAAGCTGGTGGAAACGAAGATGCTAACGCGAGATCGTTGCCAAGTGCTATTAGGCAAGGTACAATTCGTACCTTTATTTGAAAAATTCCTACTATCTCCAGAGGGACAGCGGGCCGCACGCCTTGTCATTCATCAGGGGTTACATTTGTTATGGAAATCTCAAACAACTGAGGAATGGGCACAGTGGGGGGCTAAGCGCATTCGTGCATTGTTAGAAAAACATTCCCTCGTACCTGTGTTAAAGCATGTCTTGCTCGATTTATGTGAACATAATCGCTATGAAGGCATGGTTGTACAGGTCTTGAATGTGATTCAAGAGCGTATTAACCATCCAGCTATGGTCACCTGGCTTACGGCCGTAGTTGCAGAGGAAGCGCATAAGAAAAAACGAAAGGGCTTCCTTTCTGATTTCTTGATTTCCTTGTCCGAAGCCACTGATGTTGTTAATTATCGTGAGATGGCAGAAGCCATTGTAACAGAGGCGTATGCTATGTTGGAAAATTGGAAACGCCCTAATAGCCCTGAGCGGACAGCATGGCTTCGTCAGTGGGTAGATCCGATTCGCCACATAGAGGAAAATCATGTGGTCTGCGATGCTCTCGATGAGGCCTGGGAACGTTGGATACGAGAACAAGATTGGGAATCTATCATCGAGAACCATTTATGTCCATACGTTGAGGAGTTGCTTGTTGAAGGCGATGAAAATGGTGAAACGCCAGCTCAAGTTCTTGTAAATATCGCCCTTGAACTTTGGAATGTATATGGTCAATCTGAAGATCTTCGCAATCGCATTGAAACTACCCTCCACGATATTGCACGATATGTGCTAGAACAAGGGTATGATCTCATCGAAACTATCATACGCCAAGTATTAGGCGGACTTAGCACCGATAAATTTATCTACTTTATCGAGTCTAAGGTAGAGGATGACCTCAGTTGGATTCGTATTAATGGTGCCATTGTAGGTGCCGTAGCTGGCCTTGTGGTATGGAGTTTTCTTGAGTACGTCTATGTACCATTATTAGCTTTACTCGGTTAAACACCTTGTCTAGTTTACAAGTAAATTACAGTATTTACATATACGAAAATAAAACACCCTTCTATATGACGAGTGCTTCTCGTAGTTGAGACTTGTCATATAGAGGGGTGTTTTTATGTACAACGTATTACATTATTCTATTAATGCTTCCGATAGAGGAAGGGTAATGGAGAAGGTAGTAAATACACCTAGCTCACTCTTTGCCGTGATTGTACCGTGATGTAAATGAACAACCTTGTCTACGAAATAGAGGCCTAAGCCTATACCGTGATTAGATTTTTTATTTCGTGATTGCTCTGTTTGATACATACGGTTGAAGATTTGTGATAGATTATCTGCCTCGATGCCAATCCCGTTATCGGTAACTTCAATAATCAAATATAGATTATTGCGCTTGGCCGTGATATTGATGGTCGACTTTGTGAATTTAATAGCATTGTCGATAAGATTCGTTACGGCACGACGCAAGGATACTTCGTGGCCCGTAATGATTAAATTACTATCGATATCAGCATTGATGGTGATATGCTTTTCCGCACAAAGTCGAGTGTAATCATGTATCATGTTTCTTAACATGGTACTTACATCCACAGGGGCTACATTCATTTCATAGTTATTTTCTAACCGTGCTACATCCAATAATTGCGATACGAGGGATGACATGAATTTTGCTTGCTCTAAAATATGGGTCAAGCCTTCTTGCATTTCCTCTGGTGTTCGCGCATATTTGATGGCGTACTCACTTTCAGCTTGGATAACGGCAATCGGTGTACGCAATTCATGAGATACGTCAGAACTGAATTGCTTTTCCCGATTGGACGAATCTTCGAGGCCGGATAGCATGCGGTTGAATGTGGTCGTCAACTCATAGACCTCATCTTTCGCGATTTCCGGCAATTCAATACGACGACTCAAGTCGTTGTTTTTACCGATAACCTTAGCCGTATGTGTCAATTTGCGCAACGGTTTTAGACCTTGTTTTATGAAGAGATAACCGCCGATAGAGGATATGAGCAACGCCACCAAATTGACAAGCAATAAGGCGTATAGGATATCTCCGTTTTTATCCGTAATCTTTTGGCTCGTAATAGCCCGTAAGAAACCTCGGTAATTCGGTGCGTTGATAGGAACATCGTAATAGTAAAATGTCATACCATTAGCTTCGATTTCACCAACCTGTCCAAGCGATAAATTCGATTGATTTGGGAATCCATCTGGTAAATAGCCTTTCGTAATTAATCCATCTTGTGTGTAAACGAGATAGAATGTGCCATCTTCATAAGGCTTAAACTTGCGAATGTCCGTAGACATGATGAGCGTTTGTTGTTGTAATCGATCTCTGATTTCCGTGCTGCGTGCCGTGCCCATATAGTTATAGTAGAAAATGGACATGGAAATTAGAAGGGTAATCAGAAACAACGTATACCACAACATGATTTTAAAAGTTAGTGGTATGCGATTCCACAGGTGCTTAAATGCACCGGACATAGAATTAAGGTCGTGACCTTGTTCCTTAGTTTTCTGTTTTGAGGACATATCCTACTCCACGAACGGTTTGAATTAATTTCACATTTTCATCCGTGTCAATCTTTTTACGTAAATCCTTAATATATACATCAATTAGATTAGAGTAGCTTTCATAATCGTATTCCCAAACATGATCTAGAATTTGTTGACGGGATAAAACGATATTTTCGTTGCTTGCTAAATAATACAATAAATCAAATTCTTTAGCCGTCAATGTAATTGCTTCGCCATCGCGTTTGACCGTACGTTGAGGGACGTTGATTGTCAATGGGCCAACCTTGATATCGTTTTGTGCATGACGTGCGTTACGGCGTGCCAACGCATAGATACGAGCTGTCAATTCTTCAAGATCAAATGGTTTTACAAGGTAATCATCGGCCCCTGTATTGAGACCTGTAACCTTATCTTGTAAGGAATCCTTCGCCGTTAATAATAAAACAGGGGTTGTATTACCTTCGTTACGCATTTGAGCCAATGCGCTAATGCCATCCAATACAGGCATCATGATATCCATAACGATGACATCATAACTAGATGTATTTACATAATCGATAGCTTGTTGACCGTTGAAACATGTATCGACAGTCATATTTTCAGCACGCAAATATTTGGCCGTAATACCATTCAGCATTTCTTCGTCTTCTACAAGTAAAATCTTCATATGTTTGTTCTCCTTATGTATGATTAAATTATATAACTCTCTCTTAATACAACTTAATTACTAATCAGATCCCATTTTGTGAAAGCTGCAACACATTAGTAATTAAATTAATATTAACATATTTAAGTTATATTATATAACTAATTTATCTATTATCATACCTTATACAAACGGAATGAGTGAAAAATGAATGTAATAAATGGTAAAACCCTATATATTCATATTATATATAGAATGTAAGCAACCCTATATAAGTTTGCCTAGCGTAATTAGATTTCATAAAATGAAGTATATCGAAGATTGCTATTTATGCATAGATAAGAGCGATTTTACTGATTTTGAAAGATGTACGGAAAATCACAATAAAAACTTATGATAATGGTTATCAAAAGTGAAAAGTATACTAAAATCGAGAGGTTTTAATATATATAAGCCGTTTAAATTCCGTGTATTTTTAGTAGGAATTTAAAAATTTTGATAACAATAAATGACCTTATTGGGGTGGTATAGTCGGTAAAACATAGTATTTATTGGTCTCATATGGTTATCTATAAAGTAAAAAATTCGGAACCGAATCAATATAAATGATATACATAAAAATAAATAGAATTTCCATTTAATATAATCAGAATGTTCAAGATTCATCTACAAAAATGTGAAATGATATAGAGTATCAATTAAAATCATCGAAATTAATTATGCATAATAAGGTTTAGACATACGGGGCAATGCTCTCTATAATTATAAGTAAAGCTATAAGAAAAATCGCACAAGTGTGAGGCTTTTCTTTAAGGAAAAATGATTAGGTTATCAAAAATTTTTATAAGGTTTTTGAATCTAGATAGTCTAAGAAATTTTCTTTTTATAGGTAGTTATGAGGAGGTCATTATGGAACAGTTTGATGTTCTAGTAGTAGGTAGCGGTGGCGCTGGTCAACGCGCGGCTCTTGAAGTAGGTCGTCGTAAAGGCTTAAATGTAGCACTTATTACTAAAATTTTCCCAACCCGTTCAGCAACAGCAATGGCGCAAGGCGGTGTAAATGCTTGTTTGAATAACGTAGCAGCTGAAGACACAATCGAAACACATACTTTCGACACAGTAAAAGGTTCTGACTATCTTGGCGACCAAGATGCAATTGAATTCTTCTGCTCTCGTTGTCCAGAAGGCGTACTTGAAATGGACCACATGGGTGCTCCTTTCTCTCGTACTCAAGAAAATAAAATTGCGCAACGTAACTTCGGTGGTCAATCCTATCCACGTACTTGCTACTCTGCGGATAAAACTGGTCACGTTATTTTGCACACAACTTACGAACAATGCTTGAAAGAAGGCGTACACTTCTTACAAGAATGGTACCTTTTAGATCTTGTTAAATCTGCAGACGGTCATGTTGGTGGCGCTGTAGTTTGGAACATGAAAGAAGGTCGCGTAGAACAAATTAAAGCGAAAGCTGTCATCTTGTCCACTGGTGGTGCAGGTCGTATTTTCTGGACTCGTACTACAAACCCATTCCTTTCCACAGGCGATGGCATGGCAGCAGCTTTCCGTGCTGGTAACGGCTTGAAAGATATGGAAATGATCCAATTCCATCCAACTGGTCTTGGTCGTACTGGTATCTTGATGTCCGAAGCGGTTCGTGGTGAAGGTGGTTACCTTCTTAACTCTGAAGGCGAACGTTTCATGAAAAAATATGCGCCAAATAAAATGGAATTGGCATCCCGTGACGTTGTAGCGAAAGCAATCGAAGATGAAATCGCTGCAGGTCGTGGTTTCGGTTCTGGTCTTAACGCATATGTAGTAGCTGACCTTCGTCACTTAGGACCTGAAGTTATTCTCGAAAAACTTCATGGTATCCGTGACTTGGCAATGTGCTTCGAACACTGCGATCCATTGACTCAACCAGTACCTATTCGTCCTACATGTCACTATACAATGGGCGGTATCGACGTAGTGGACTACAAAACTTGTGCATGTGAATTGCCTGGTTTGTTCGCTTCTGGCGAAGCTTCTTGTATCTCCATCCATGGTGCTAACCGCTTAGGTGGTAACTCCTTGGCAGACGGCGTAGTATTCGGTAAAGTATCCGGTGCTGGTGCAGCTGACTATGCTGAAACACATGAACAACCTAACGTAGATGCAGAATTAGCTGCAGCTGCAAAAGCTTGGGAAGAAAAATTCACTGAAGTAACAACTCGTGAAGGCGGTCGTCCAGTTGTAGAAATCCGCGATGCATTGGCTGATGCAATGTGGAACAAAGTAGGTATCTTCCGTAATGAAGACGGTATTACTGAAGCATTAAAAGAAATCGATCAATTGATCGAAGATTATAAAACTTGTTATGTAGGTGACCCTGAACGTACTTACAACATGGCATTCGTAAACTATTGTGAAATCGGTTCTATGTTAACAGTAGCAAAAGCTATTGCAATGGGCGCTTTACACCGTCGTGAATCCCGTGGCGCTCATATTCGTGAAGACCATCCAAAACGTAATGATGAAAGATACTTAAAACATTCTTTGATCAAATTAGGCGCAGACGGTCAATACGAATTAACTGAACGCGACGTAGTGTTCACTAAATACGAACCACAAGAAAGGAAGTACTAAGATGAGACAAATCACCTATCATATTCACCGTTACCAACAAGGTCGCGCGTTTGTACAAACTTTCAAATTCGACTATGAAGCTGACCGTACAATTCTTTGGGGCCTTCAAAAAATTAAAGATACTCAAGATCCAACATTAACATTCTTGGCAGCTTGCCGTTCCGCAGTTTGCGGCGCTTGCTCCATTCGCGTAAATGGCGAAGCAATGCTTGGTTGCGAAGCTAAAATCGACGAATTAACAGAACGTTATGGTACTGATGAGTTAACAATTGCACCTATCGGCAACTTCCGCGTTATCCGTGACTTAGTTGTTGACTGGGAAGCTAAAGTTGATCGTTTGAAAACAGTTGCTCCTTGGATTTTCCTTAAAGCAGAATTCAACGAAGGCGACAAAATCGTTCGTCAAACTCCAGCTGATTTCAAAAAATTCGTTGCTGGTACAGAATGTATCCTTTGCGGTTGCTGCGCATCTGAATGTAACAAATTGACTGCACGTCAAGACGATTTCTTGGAACCATATGTATTCACTAAAGCTAACCGTTTCGTATTGGATAGCCGTGATGATGCACCTATGGCTCACATTCAACCTGCTTATGACAATGGTCTTTGGAAATGCGTTCACTGCATGAACTGTATCTCCCGTTGTCCTAAACACTTAAAACCTGCTCAAGATATTTCCAACATGCGTAAAGAAGCTACAAAAGCTGGCCTTACAAACAACAAAGGCGTTCGCCATGCAGTTGCTTTTAAAGAAGACCTTTACAAAACTGGTCGCTTGAAAGAAGTTTCTATGAGCTTGAAATCTGACGGTGTTGTAGATTCCGCTAAACAAGCATTCTATGCATTACGTTTGTGGAAACACAGCAAAATTAATCCTTTCGAACTTGTAGTACCTCAAAAACCAGTTAATGGTATTGATGGTGTTCGCAGACTTATGAAAGCAGCTGAGGAGGTAAGCAAATAATGAAATACGCATTTTTCCCAGGTTGCGTTCTTGAAAGCGCTGCCAAAGAAGATTACATGGCAACTGTTGCAGTAGCTAAAAAACTCGGCATCGAACTAGAAGAACTTGACGGTTGGACTTGCTGCGGCGCATCCCACGTTCAAGATATCGCTCCAGAAATTACATTAGCTACAAATGCACGTAACATTGCATTGGCAGAAGAAAAAGGTTTGAACCTTTTAACTGTATGTAACACTTGTACTTTGATGCTTCGTGAAGCTAAAAACGAATTAGACAATAACGAAAAAGAAAAAGAAGAAGTGAACAAAAAATTAGCTCAAATCGGTAAACAATACCGCGGTACAACTGATATCACTCATTTCTTATGGGTATTGATCCGCGATTACGGTTTGGATAAATTGAAAGAAAAAGTTGTTAAACCTTTAACAGGTTTACGTGTAGCTGAATACTATGGTTGCCATATTCTTCGTCCTCAAACTGAAATGGGCTTCGAAGACTATCAAATGCCTACATCCTTAGCAGATTTGATCTCCGCTATCGGTGCTACACCAATCGACTTCTCCCGTAAACTTGATTGCTGCGGTTTCCATGCTGTATACCCTGCACATGATTCCGTAATGCAAATGACTGGCTCCATCAACAAAGATGCAGCTACAGAAGGCGCAGATTGCGTAGTAACTCCTTGCCCACTTTGCCAAATGCAACTTGATATGTTCCAAAAAGAAGCAAAAGAAGTTGTTGGCGGTGGTAAAGATATGCCAATCTTGCACATGTCCCAATTAGTAGGTCTTGCTCTTGGCATCACTCCTGAAGAAATGGGCATGCCTAAACGTCACTTAACTGATACTGCAGCAGTGACAAAATTTGTAGGTTAATTCGTTTTAATTTAGAGTGCCTCAGTTGGCTTATAAAACCTAAATTAAACCTATTATCATAATTACCGTAAAGACCCCCTGGCCTTGGCTAGGGGGTCTTTATTTGATACATATATGGTGTTTATTATATAATAAATAGGTAAGCATTGATGACATTAGGAGGTCTCATGAACGAAGCCTTATTAGAATATATAGACCATAAATTGAATAACGAAGATTTGGGGCGCGTATTCCCAGTCACCTTTCAAGGTAATGAGTATTTTGTAAAACGCGCTGTAGGTAATAACCGGTCATCATGGATCAAACCATCCCCTCGTGCATCCTTTGACCATGAGTTTTATATGATGAACTTTGTGCGTACACAATTACCATTAGCTCCGGAAATTGTAGGCTTTCGAGAAAATTATTTCGTGACACCGAATTATGGTAAGAATTTGACCTACTATGGTCATTTGCCGCAGGAGCATCCAGAAGATAGTTCCCTAGAAGATATGGCTGTTCATATTTTTTATGCTTTTGGTAAAGCTCTCGGCATGCTCCACGATTACGGTATCGCTCATGGTCGTCCTGCGTTGCGTGATATCGTATATGATCCAGATGCGGATAGCGTGATGCTCCTCGATTGGGAAAACGCACGCCGCTGGCCAGAATTCACGCCTGCTGGATGGGATTTACTGATTTTTATTCATAGCTTCATCCGCGAAGGAGATTTACCAAATACCTACCTATATGCAGCTATGAATGGTTATAGCTCTGCACGCTGTGCACGGGATACTGTTCTTCATGTGAAAGAAGTGTTACACAAGCGTGACTATCTATTTAAATTCTGTCGCCTGTTGGAACCGTTCCATTTTGTAGACACAGAAGCAGCCGTAAAATCATTTGATTTTATACAAGGACTAAAAACTGAATAACTGTGTATGACTAGTTGATTCTTGCAAAAACAGAATGCTAAGGATGCCCCGAATGGCCCTCCCGTATGGTGAGGGTCATTTTATTATGGTAAAATAGATTGTATACATGGTGATATTTTACCAGCATTAGTTAGCATTAAAAAATCATAAATCCGCTGTAGGGGAGTTATGACGAGGTATAACAAGTGGAATATATTATTTCGTTTATGGAAACGTATGGCTATGCAGCCATGTTTATTGCGATGGTTCTAGAGAATGCGAATATACCGATTCCTAGTGAAATTGTGCTTGGATTTGCAGGGTATTTAATTTCTCAAGGTATATTTGATTTGCATACGACAATGGTCGTAGGTACATTGGCTGGTATCGTTGGATCCATTTTGTCATATTGGATGGGGGAATATGGCGGTCGTCCGTTGTTATTGAAATACGGTAAATATGTATTCTTTAATGAGCATAAATTTGAACTCGCTGAAAAGATGTTTAATAAATATGGTGGAGTAGCTATATTCTTTGGCCGTCTTTTACCTGGTGTTCGTACATTTATCTCCTTCCCGGCTGGCATGGCACGCTATCCATTGTGGCACTTTATCGTTTGGACTGTACTCGGTACTATTCCTTGGACGATTTTACTCGTATATTTAGGAAAAGTACTTGGGGAAAACTGGAAAGATCTTATTCAGTATAATCATGAATTTTTGCTAGTTGTGATTGTCATCTTTGCTATTGTGGCTGCAGTGCTCGGATTTAAATACTATAAGAATCGCCGTAAATCATAAGGAGGTCACAATGAAATTGTCTCGTTTGACGCCTGTGTTGTTTGTTGTTTGGCTGGTATTTTTTATGGTAGCTAATAATATACTACCTGTAACCGATCCAGTAGAATCGAATTATGCGTTAACTGCTAAGGAAATGGTGTTGTCTGGCAATTGGTTATCGCCACAGATTTATGGGACATATTGGTATGACAAGCCGATTATGATTTATTGGCTGATTGCATTAGCTTTTAAAATCTTTGGTATTGCTGATTGGGTAGTTCGTTTGCCAAGTGCTATATTTGGTGCCTTGTCAGTGGCTGCCATGTTTCAAGCTTTACGGACCTTTAGTCGACGTTGGCTCGCGGGCCTAGTAGGTTCCTCTATCCTTGGTACATCTCTTATGTTCTGGGCTGTTGCTCATGGTGTTATAACCGACATGGTACTGTTATATACGACCTTGATGGTTATGATGTATGCGTACAAAGGCTTGAATGAAAATTCTAGTACGGCCATGATTGTAGCGTATGTATTTTCCGGATTAGGTGTTTTGACAAAGGGCCCCGTGGCACTTGTTTTACCTGGCCTTATTTTGCTCGTTTATGTTGCGCTTTGCCGTTCGAAACAAATGTTATTACGCCTCTTTGACTGGAAGGGGATTTTGGCCTTTCTTGTCGTCGCTATGCCGTGGTATGTTTATATGTATAGCGCCCATGGACAAGCCTTTTTGGATGGATTCTTAGGCCTTAACAATGTAACACGTGCGACTCAGTCTGAACACCCGGAAGATAATGTGTGGTGGTACTATATCGCTATTTTCCTCGGTGCTTCTTTACCATGGACGGGCGCTGTTATTTATGGCATGATAACGGGCTTTAAACAGCACCATAAGTGGTACGTGTATTGCATGTGTTGGGGCGTGGGTACTGTTCTATTCTATTCATTGATGGCCACTAAGTATCCTCTATATACATTTATTAGTCTTGTACCTTTCAGTATTCTTAGTACATTAGGGGCTATGAAAGCTCTGCGTCCGGGTCGGCCTCGTTATGTCCCATGGATTGTAGTCGGTCCCACACTATTGTTATGGATTGCTTATGTGGGGGCATCTTTCTTTGCACCTTGGGGCTATTATGGATTACTCTATGTTTTGGCAGGCGTATCCATATTAGGGCTGTTATGGTTCTGGTGGACTCGCCAACGGTATCGTTTGCTGAGCATTGTCGTGATCGGAACCATGCTCATTTCCTCGATTGTAGTACTCGAAGGATTGGTACCTCTTGTTAAACAACGTAGTTCTATCAATCTTATCCCTGTTGTAGATAAGTATAATGGTGATGTGTATTATTACAATGGATACAGCACATCTCTCGTATATTATACTGGACATGAGGTGGTTCGTATTAAGGGTGACAGCAGTCGTTGGGATGATAAGGATACATTAAAACATCGTAGTGCTGAATGGGATAAGAAATACCTTATGGAACAAGTGACGGAGGACGAGTTTATCAAGCGTTTGGCTGAAGGTAAGCAAATCATGGTCATCGTTCCAAAAGGCGAAATTAACCATTTTAAACAGTCTAGTATTGCACCATATGTTGGTGAGTACAGCGAGGCTGGTAGCTCTGAGATTTATATTTTGAATAAACGACAAGCTTATATTGAAGAATAATATATTGTTAATCCTGTTTGTGAAAGTAGCATCAACCGCTCAATGCGGTTGATGCTTTTTTGCGTATATAATCAAAATAATTAATGTATATATTATGTCTTAATTACTATTTATAATTGTTTAGAAATAAAACCCATTATAGTTGTATGTATTATTGACATATTAAAAACATATTGGTATAGTAGGTTATATAATTTTTTAGGACGAGGTGTTTTGAAACCTTATTTCATCTAGGTTTTAGAAAAGTGCGGAAGTGGCATGTGTCAAAATCGCCCCCTTGTTGTGAGGTAGAAAGAGGGGAAGTTATGAAGAAGACATGGTATCTAATCATTGGAGTAGTTCTCTTGGTTATTGGCTGCATAGCCTATGGTTATCATGAACACCATAAACCAAAGACGGCTCAAGAATTAAAGACTGTACGCGTAGCCTATTTACCAATTACCCATGCATTGCCGGTATTCGCTACAAAAGAATTAGAAACAGCAGATGGTCCTGTTCATGTAGAGCTTGTTAAATATGGATCTTGGCCAGAGTTGATGGATGCATTAAATACAGGCAAGGTAGATGCTGCATCGGTACTCGTTGAGCTAGGTGTAAAGGCTCGTGAACAAGGCATAGATGTTCGTGCTGCTGCACTTGGTCATACAGAGGGTAATATTATCATCGTAAATAAGGATATTAACTCCGTTCAAGACTTAAAAGGTAAATCCTTTGCTATCCCTCATAAACAATCTACTCAAAAAATTCTCGTAGACCTCATGCTTGAACAAGCGGGTCTTTCTGAAAAAGATGTGCAAATCGTAGAAATGAGTCCTCCAGAAATGCCTTCTGCTCTATCGGTAGGACAAATTGCTGGGTATAGTGTAGCCGAACCATTTGGCTCTCTAGCCCTTGAAATGGGAACTGGGAAGGTCTTTGAAGATCCTGACCATCTCTGGCATGATAATATTTGCTGTGCTCTTGTGTTTAATGGTCAATTCGTCGATGAACATCATGACTTGGCAAAAGCTTTCACAAAAGCCTATCTCGATGCAGGTACATATTTAGACGAGCATCCACAGGCACAAGAGGAGATTTCCTCAAAGTACATGAAGTTTAATGACTCAGTTATTGAACGTTCCCTCAAAGTGATTGGGTTTAAAGATTTAGCCCTTACAGAGGACCGTTATAATGCACTTGTGCATCACATGACACATATTGATTTAATCAAAAAAGTGCCGACCTATTCAGAGTTTGTAGATACATCATTGTTACCATAGGAGGGGGACCATGAAGAAATATACATATGTGCCAGGTTCATTTATCGCAGCGTGGCTAATTTGGGAGCTAATCGTTCGCCTCGGCGGTTTTAATGAAGCGCTATTGCCAACGCCGTATAAGGTATTGCTCGGCTTTGGGGAACTCATCGGAGATGGCGTTCTCTTTAAGGATATTGCAGACAGTTTAGTACGCTTCTTTATGGGCTATCTTATTTCTGTTGTAGCCGGCGTATTCTTCGGCCTTATCTTGGGTTGGTACAAGGGGATTTGGAACTACATCAATCCAATCGTTCAAGTCATTCGACCAATTTCTCCTGTGGCGTGGTTGCCGTTTATCGTTCTCTTTTTCGGTATCGGTCAAGCACCAGCTATCGTTATCATCTTTATCGCAGCATTCTTCCCTGTGCTATTGTCCACCGTGTCTGCTATTCAAAATATTGACCCTGTGTACATCAAGGTAGCGCGCAACTTTGGTATTAAACAGCCAGAACTATTATTTAAAATCGTATTACCTGCCGTATTCCCAGGTATTGCATCGGGTCTTCACATCGCTCTCGGTACGGCGTGGATCTTCCTTGTAACAGGGGAAATGGTAGGCTCCCAAACAGGCCTTGGCTTCCTCATTATCGATATGAGAAATAACTTGCGTAACGATCTCTTGATGGTAGCCATTTTGACCATCGGTTTCGTTGGGCTTTTACTCGATTGGGGCGTATCCCTCATCGAAAAATGGATTTACAAACGTTGGGGTATTGAGAAATAGGAGGTGGCCTCATGGGTTACATTTCGGTGCGCAATGCACACAAGGAATTTATGAAAGATGGGGAACCACTCACCATTCTTGAAGATATCAACTTAGATATTGAAAAGGGCGAGTTTATTTGCCTCTTAGGTCCTTCTGGTTCCGGTAAAAGTACGCTATTAAACGCTATGGCGGGCTTTGAGCTCGTTACATCTGGTTCCATTACTATCGATGGTGAAGAGGTGAAAGCGCCTCAACTCAGATATGTAACGGTATTCCAAAATTATGGCTTGTTGCCGTGGCGTACGGTGGAAAGCAATATTGAGCTTGGTCTTGAAAGTAAAAAGGTTCCTAAAGAAGAGCGTCCTGCTATCATCGACAAATACGTTAAAATGGTAGGCCTCGATCACGCTCGTAATCGCTACCCTGCCGAATTATCTGGGGGCATGCAACAACGTGTATCTATCGCTCGTGCACTAGCGGTAGATCCAGATATTATCTTCATGGACGAACCATTAGGCGCCCTCGATGCATTAACACGTATTAACTTACAAGATGAAATCTCTCGCATCTGCCGCGAAGAAGGCAAAACTGTTGTATTTGTTACTCACGATATTGAAGAAGCCGTAGTTCTTGCGGACCGCGTTGTAGTACTATCTGCAAATCCAGGACGTGTACAAACGATCATCCCTGTAAATATCATCGACAGAACCGACCGCACATCGGCATCCTTTGTTAATATTCGAAACCACATCTTTGAACAATTCCAATTGGCAAAAGAAGACAAAATCGAGTTCTATATTTAGTTGTATATACTTGGGTATTTTGTAATGGACAAAATTTTAAAATAAGGTATACTATAAGTAGCTAAAGATTGTAAGTGCTCCACTGAGTGCACAAAAGAAACCACCTAGGGACTACGACATACCTAGGTGGTTTTTTTATTTCTTATGCAATTTGTGTCATTATCATGTATAGTAGATATATATTATTTATTACCTATAAAATTTAAATTGGAGGCTGTATGTCTTTATTTGAGTTAGAGAAGACCTTGTCTTTTGATGAATATATAGCAACTTTCGATGCGGAGTGTGTGGCGAAGGTGCACGATTTTGTAGACTGGCTCGCTCAGTATCAAGGTGGTCTCGTCCATAATCCTTGGGGTGAGGTAAATCCTGATTTAGAGATTGTTACAGATGGTTTTGATGCGGCCCAAGTGCGTCGAGATAATTTGGTAGCCTATTTATTACCGCGCTTAGGTCGAGCTAAGGTATTTGTAGTGGCTGAGGCAGTAGGATATCAAGGCGGACGTTTTAGTGGCATTGCTATTACTTGTGAAAGAATGCTATTAGATAAGCACAAAATCATTCGTGCGAAGGATATAACGCCGATTCGGTTGGAACGCACTAGTTCGCCTACTAGCTCTTTATTAAAAGGAACACAGCAGAAGGTCGGTTTTAACGAACCTACTGATACGGTAGTGTGGAGTGCTATCGTTGAAAAGGGGATAGATCCATATGATACGTTGTTGTGGAATATATTCCCCTTCCATCCTCATAAGGATGACAATCCATTGACGAACCGCACGCCTACGGATAAAGAGCAACAATTAGGTTGGGAATATACAAAACGCTTGTTAGATTTACATATAGAATTAGGTGGCGTAGAACCTCTTGTGCTTGCAGTAGGACAAAAATCTGCAGATACAATGGGTAAATTTGGATTGTCTACCATTGGGTTACGTCACCCTGCAAACGGCGGTGCTAATCTATATCGTCAGGGCTTTGCGAAGGCTGTAGATACATACTTAAAATAGTAAACATTTGAGAGTTTTGGGAGAGATACTTATGAAACGTTATTGTGATGCTTGCCGTCATTATTGCGATGAGGCGGCTATGTTTTGCCCTACATGTGGGCAGTATACGATGGCTACAGAGGTGGAGCGCATTGCACCTGAAGGTGATGTAATTTATCCTTTATCCCATTATCAGCTTAGCTATAAGGATACATATCTCTATGTGATGAATAAGTTCATGGATACGGATGGTCGCGCTTCGCGGAGGGAATTCTTACAATTTCTATTGCTGTGGCATGTATGTATAGTTGGTTTGCTCGCTTTTTTCTATGCTATAACCGCTATATTTCAAACGGGACCGTATTTAATCGGTTTAGGTGGGTTCTTAACGGCTATACTATGTTTAGTATCCTTGCTTCCGTTAGGATCGTTATGTGTGCGCCGACTTCATGATACGGGACGAGGCAGTATGAGCTTGTTGCTGTTTCTCCTTCCCTTTGTAGGACCCTTGATTTTGTTCGCCTTGTTATGTCAAAAGGGGCAGCCACAGGACAATCAATATGGTGGTGCGTTGCAGCATATCGTCATAGATAAACGGCTAGCTTCAATTATGAAAGTATCCCCTTCGAGTAGTTCGTTAACAACGAGAGTTTTAATTGTTGTCCTTGTAAGTATAGTATGTATATTTGGATTTTCTTTACGAACTATGGGACCGGAAAATGAAGTGTTCCCTTCAGGGTGGTTTACAAATGCCATCGTTGGCGAAGGTAGTGAAGATGCCGCTCGTACATCAGTGCAAGGCTATTTTGATGCGGTAAATAATAAGAATTATGATAAGGCTTTCACGTATGTGATGAACCGAGTTAGGTCCAATCCAGTAGAAAAACAAAAATGGCTCATAGCTATGCAGCAAGGTACAAAAGTGGATATGGTTACCTTGGATGTGGCACGGCTGAGTCGTTCAGGTAGTTTAAAACGTATTGTATTTGAAGCAGATTTACAAACCACAAAGGTTGGCGAAGGCATGGTAGAGGCTAAACCGATGAAGCGATATATTTCTCTTATTGAAGAAAATGGCGCTTGGCATATTGAAGGCTTTTACAAACATTTGCCTGATGATGATAACTAAATATGATGTATAAACACGGTTAGATTTTATGCGATTATCAGCTTAAATTCGTACAGGATTAATGGAATAGCGTTAACATAAGGGTCCTCTTTTGTTAACGCTATTTTTATGTTACAATAATAGTAACGTATGAAAGCGAGGCTTTCATCAGAACGATCGGATTATAATGAACATTAAACGGTAACGAAGAGAACGTAACGTCGCGGCTGACGCGTTTAATGGTACACTATACTCATTTGCACGAGGCGAATGGACAAAAGGACTTGAACGGTAACAATTAAGTTGCGCTATTTTTGCGCCCATTTGAAAGACGCTGCTGGATAGCGCCTTTTTCGTTTGTCCGTTCCTCTGTAAAGATCAAATTTTAATGATAGGTGAAAATATATGTTAAACAAATTAATGAATAAAATTTTAGGAGGAACTGTGAATACAACAGATAATCAACATACTGCACAAGTGACTGCAGTAGAGACGGCTCCGTCTGCTCAAGGTGAGCAAAAACCAACGCGCCGTCGTACCAACACACGTCGATCTGTGGGAGAACACCGCAATACAGAAGGTCGTCGTACTGGTGAACGCCGTCATACAGGCGAAGCTAGTCAAAATGGCGAAGGCCGTCAACGACGTACGACACATACAAGAACGAATACACGTCGTCAACGTCCAGCAGAGCAAGGCGAACAACAAGGTACAGAACGTAAACCTCGCCAACCTCGTCAAAACCGTACAACTCGAAGCGGTGAAAATACACATCGTACTGAACGAAATGGCGAGAATACTCGTAATACAAGAAATACACGTAATACGCGTACACGTAATACGAATGATAATAATCGTAATGAAAATACTAACAACCGTCGTACGCGCACTAACAACCGTCCGATGACTCGCAACCAAGAGGTTCAATCCGATTTAATTGGTCGTCAACCAGCGGGCTCCAATAAGGGTAAATTTCAAATTATCCCTCTTGGTGGTCTTGGTGAAATCGGTAAAAATATGACCATTTTTCAATACGAGGATGAAATCATCGTTCTTGATGCAGGTCTTGCGTTCCCTAGTGAAGATATGCTTGGCGTAGATATCGTTATTCCTGATATGAGCTATATCATTGAGAATAAGGACCGCGTGAAAGCAGTCGTTATTACCCATGGTCACGAGGACCATATCGGTTCCTTAGCGTACCTTATGAAGGAAATTAACTGCCCTGTATATGCTACAAATCTTGTTTGTGGCTTAATTGAAGGTAAGTTTAAAGAGCATAAAGTATCTCCAAAATGCCTTCGTACGATTGCAGCAGGCGATGAAGTGCAAATCGGTCAAGTGAAGGTTGGTTTTATCCAAACTAATCATTCCATTCCTGACTCCGTTGCGGTGTACTTCGATACACCTATCGGTACTGTACTCCATACAGGGGACTTTAAAATCGACCAAACACCAGTTGATGGCAAATTGATGGATATTCATAAATTCGCAGAACTTGGCAACAAGGGCGTACTAGCATTGATGTCCGATTCTACAAATGTAGAAAAACCTGGTTTTACTGGTTCTGAAAGCTCCGTTGGACCTGCTATTAAACAAGCTGTAGGTGCTGCAAAAGGCCGCGTTGTATTGGCTACATTCGCATCTAACGTATCTCGTATCCAACAAGCAATCGATGCGGCGGTTATGTTCAACCGTAAGGTTGTCGTTATGGGTCGCAGCATGGTAAATGTTACAGAAATCGCACAAGAACGTGGTTACTTGAATATTCCACCAAACACGATTATCGACGTAGATGTAATGCACAACTATACAGATGACCAAATCATGATTTTAACAACTGGCTCTCAAGGTGAACCGATGGCGGGCTTATCCCGTATGGCTACAAGCAACCACCGCACTGTAGAATTGGCACCAAATGATACTGTTATTATCTCTGCTACACCAATTCCAGGCAATGAAGGTGCTGTTGGTAGAACTATCGATAACTTACTTCGTCTAGGTTGCCATGTTGTATATGGCAAAGATCGTGGCATCCACGTATCTGGTCATGCGAGCCAAGAAGAGCTTAAAACCATGCTCAACCTTGTGCGTCCAGAATACTTCATCCCGGTTCATGGTGAGTACCGTATGTTACGTCGTCATGGGGAACTTGGTGTGGCTATGGGCGTAGACCCTAAGAAGGTCCTCATCGGCGATAATGGTCAAATCTTTGAATTTGATAAAGACGGTGGCCGTAAGGGTGGCCGTGTACAAGCGGGTGCTATCTTCGTTGATGGCCTTGGTGTTGGCGATGTTGGTAATATCGTTATTCGCGATCGTCAACAATTGGCACAAGAAGGCATGGTTATCGTTGTTATGGCCATGGATACTGCTTCCGGTACCATCATTGCAGGCCCAGATCTCGTATCTCGTGGCTTCGTATATGTACGTGATGCAGAAGAACTTATGCTTGAAGCAGAACGTCGCGTTCATCAAGTATTAGATGATTGTGAAGCACAACGTATCAAGGACTGGACTACAATTAAACAAAACGTTCGCGATGCATTGGGTAAATTCTTCTATGACAAAACACGTCGTAGACCTATGATTTTACCAATCATCCAAGACGTACACTAAATAACATATCCCTCTCAAGCAGAATGCCGTGATTACATGGCGAACAGTCTTGAGGGGGATATCTTTATTATGTTGAGACACCATAAGTAGCGTAGTTGCTGTAGTTATCTACTATATAGGGTATTTGAAGTTACTTTATTAAACTGCTATAATTAAAAGATAACTAGTATCCTTTTAGTGTTGAATGGAGTATTATGAAACAAACAAATACAAGAGCTATGGTGGAAACGGCGTTTTTAGCAGCCATCGTAGTTGTATTAACCGTTATAGGCGCTAGTCTTCCTGTTTTATCTCTGTTAGCTACTATCGTAGCTCCTGCGGCGATTGCTACAGTAGGGATCAGGTGGGGCGTTCGTTATAGCTGCTCTGCGGCTGTAGTAGCCTTTGTCATTGTTTCCATTTTATTGGGACCATTGACAGCTGTAGGAACAATCTTGATGTATGCAGTACCAAGTATTTTTATTGGACTCGGTTTTCGTAAACGTTGGTCCCCTTTAAAATTAATCTTGGTGCCTACGCTAGCATTAGCAGTGACTACTATTATTACACTCTTAGCATCAATGTCTATTATGTCTGTTGATTTACAGACATCTATTCAAAATATTGGTGATGAAGTACAAAATGCATTTATAGACACAGTGAAACAACAATCGCTGCCACCAGAACAGACAGAGCTTTATATACAACAAATACAAGCGAGCTTAGTACAGATTAAAAGGATGCTTATCACTTATGCGTTTTGTGCGTTTGCTGTTACGTCTTATATCTTGGCACGGTTTACAGCATATATTGCAAAACGTACTAATAATCCTGTACAACCATTGCCTGCCATTTCATCCTGGCAAATACCTGTTTGGGCGGCTGGTGTATTGGCTGTAGGTCTTATTATTATTTATGGATCATCCTTTGTTGGTATCAATAATGAGCTGCTTACAACTGTTGGTATGAACATTGCTTTATTTGGCGCCTTTGCTTGTGGCCTTAACGGTATCGCTTCTTTGCTTGGCGTTTTAGAAGGTTATGGTGTATCAAGGGTATTAAAAATTGTTATTATAGCTCTTTTATATGTCATGATGCCAATATCTCTAGTAACGTTTGGTGTTATGGATATGTTTTTAGATTTACGATCTCGTTTCAATCAACGAGGTTATTAATAGAAAGGAGGTTACTATGAAATCCTTTCAACGAAGATGGGAAGCAATGGAATGGACCATTATTGGTGTCATCGTTCTATTAATCTTAATCATCGCTTATTTAAATTGGCTATTAGCTATATTGTCAGTCATCGTGGTGGTTGCTGTATACTTGATTAATTACAATACCATCCACAATCGTCGTCGCTTAGCACGCGAACAATTTGGTGCTATGATGAAGAATGTGACGCAGGCGGCTAACTTTGCATTACAAAACTTACCGACCGCTATTGTACTTGTCAATAAGCAAGGTACATTGGTATGGAATAATAGTGTGTTTGCCGATTGGGTTCCGGTGGACTGGAATAAATTGCAAAAAATGTCCGCTTTGATTCCTGGATTTAGAATTGATAAGATTTGGGGCAAATCAGGGTTCTTGAAAGAGCAATACGGAGATCGCTATTTCCAAGTGGTGTACAAGTTCATTGACCCTCGCGATACAAGACCTGATGCGGATCCTAATGATGAATTAACGGAACATGCAGTTATGGCTTTGTATTTTAAGGATATTACAGCCATTGAAAAGGAACGTATTAAGGCGCAAGAAGAACAGCCTGTATGGGGCATGATTCAAATCGATAATATCGAAGAATTGACGAAGGGCCTCAGCGATAGAGAATATACAAATCTATGGGCGGAAATCAACAATATCGTCGTTGATGAAATCGATAAACACGAAGGTTTCATTCGGAACTTCCAAGATGATATGTACACATTTGCCATTTCTCGGGGCGCTTTGCAAGACATGGAAAACAACGGCTTTAGTGTGCTTGAACGTATCCGTAAATTGCCTTCTCCTCGTCAAGTGCCTGCTACGATTAGTATCGGGATTGGCGAAAATGCAGGCTCTGTTAAGGATGTGTCCGAACGTGCTCGCGCAGCCCTCGATATTGCCTTAGGGCGCGGTGGTGATCAGGTTTGCATTATGGATGGTGAAAGCACCCGCTTCTTCGGAGGCAATACAGCAGGTGTTGAAAAAAATACGCGCGTTCGTGCTCGTGTGGTTAGTCAAGCTATTCATGAATTGATGAATGATTCTGACAAAATCCTTGTTATGGGTCATCAACGTGAGGACTATGATGCATTAGGCGGTGCTATTGGCGTCGTATCAATTGCACGTACTCTTGGTAAAGAGGTGCGATTAGTACTTTCAAAAGAAACAAATGCCATCGATAAAATGGTACATGTTCTTGTGGAAGACGAATTTTGGAAAACTCATATCATAACGCCTGCAGAAGCAAAATTGTGGGCTGATGCGAATACATTGGCCATCGTTTGTGACACGCATAGAACACCGATGGTAGCAGCGCCAGAGGCTCTTGAAGTATCTGAGCGACGCATTGTCATCGATCATCATCGTCGAGCAGCAGATTTTATTGAAAATCCATTGCTTACGTATTTGGAACCAGCTGCATCATCTACGAGTGAGCTCGTAACAGAACTTGTACAATATGCAGGAGTTCCTGTGAAAATTTCAAAAGCGGAAGCCACAGGTATCTATGCGGGCATCGTATTAGATACGAAAAACTTTAATCAACAAACTGGGGCACGTACCTTTGAAGCGGCAGCGTTCTTACGTCGTGCAGGGGCGGATATTGAACGGGTAAAAGAATTATTTATTGAAACCTTCGATTCTATCCAATTGCGTGCTAAAATGGTATTTGAAGCCAATCGTACCGAAGGTATTGCTATTTCTGTGGCACCAGCAGGTATGAAGGATATGATGGCATTGGCCGCACAAAGTGCGGATATGCTCATCAGCAATGAAGATATTGAAGCAGCATTTGTACTTTACTCACTTAATGATGGCGGCATCGGCGTCAGCGCTCGATCTAAGGGCAAGGTAAATGTACAAGTTGTAATGGAAGCCTTGGGTGGTGGTGGTCACAGAACAGTGGCTGGTGCCCAACTACAAGGTATGACGATAGAGGAAGCGAAGGCGGCTATTCTAGATAAAGCGCTAGAAGCCCTTCATTCCGCTGAAAAAGAGGAGGAATAACAATGAAAGTAGTATTGTTAGAAGATGTAAAAAAAGTTGGTAAAAAAGGCGAAATCGTTGAAGTAAGTGACGCATATGGTCGTAATGTATTGATTAAAAAAGGCCTTGGTCTTGAAGGTACAGCAACTAACGTAAATAATGCGAAACAAAAGCAAGAATCCATCGCTCACAATAAAGCTGTTGCCAATGATGAAGCTAAAATCTTGGCAGCTCAATTGACTAAGGTTGAAGTTACTGTTAAGGTTCGCATGGGTGAAGAAGGCCGCGTATTCGGTTCTGTTACTGCTAAAGATATTTCCGATGCAGCGAAATCTCAATATAAGGTAGATATCGATAAAAAGAAAATCGAAATTAAAGAACCGTTGAAAACATTAGGTGTTCATGATGTAGTGGTTCGTGTACATCCAGAAATTACGAGCACTATCAAGGTTAACGTAGTCGCTGAATAATCTTCGAATCACCATGCTCACAGAGTGTGGTGATTCTTTTTGTGCATAGAAGAGGCGTGATGCACGCTTTCATAGGGAAGATACTCATATTCTAGTTAAGGGGAGAAGAACATGGACGTACGCATACCACCGCATAATGAGGACGCAGAAAAGGCCGTATTAGGGGCATTGTTAACAGATGGTTCATCATCTGGCGAAGCCGTTGATCTGGTAACAAGTATCGTAGATCGTGATGATTTTTATCGTGATACGCATCGGATCATTTATGATGCTATTTTAAATCTTGTAAAAAGCAACAAGACCGTAGATTTCATTACGTTAAGTGAAGAACTAGAACGACGTAAAAAATTGGATACCGTAGGTGGCATTGCTTATATTACATCTCTTGCGAATGAAGCGACAGGCTATAATATTGAAGAACATGCGCGCATTATTGTAGAAAAAGCACAGATGCGCCGCCTCATTGATGCAGGTAATAAGATTGTCGGTATGACCTATGCTGGTGAGGATGAACCAACCGTTATTATGAATAAGGCGGAACAACTCGTTCTTGATGTAGGCGGTCAAACACAATCTGAATCGACGTTTTCACCAATCAGGGATATAGTCCTTACGAATATTGATAGACTGAACAAACTGCAACAACATAAGGGGTCTATTACAGGTGTACCAACTGGATTTAGAGATTTAGATTTCAAGCTAAATGGCTTACAACGGTCGGACCTGATTCTCGTTGCGGCTCGTCCGGCGATGGGTAAGACTGCTTTCACCTTGAACATTGCTCAAAATGTAGCGATGGGGATTAAGCGGACTGTAGCATTCTTCTCCCTAGAAATGTCCAAGGAACAGTTGGTAGGACGTATTTTGTCCTCCGTGGCCGGTATTGAATCAGACAAGTTGCGCAAGGCTGACATGGACCCTAATGATTGGGGGAAGGTGATGGCTGCGGCGGATGAGATGAGTCAAGCCAGCCTGTTTATCGATGATACGCCAGGACTTACGGTGCAGGATATGCGCGCTAAGTTACGCCGCCTCAAGGTAGAACATGGTCTTGATCTTGTTATCGTCGATTATATTCAGCTTATGCAGGGCCGTAGCTCCGGTAAGGGCAGTGAGAACCGTCAACAAGAGGTATCTGAAATTTCCCGTAATCTAAAACTGATTGCCCGTGAATTTAATGTGCCTGTTATTGCCTTGTCTCAGTTGTCTCGTAGTGTTGAAAGCCGCCCAGATAAGCGTCCAGTATTATCTGACCTTCGTGAATCTGGTTCTCTTGAACAAGATGCGGACATCGTTATTTTTTTGTATCGCGATAAATATTACGATGAAAACTCTGAAATGGGGGATGAGGCAGAGGTTCTTATCCGAAAACATCGTAATGGCGCTGTGGGGAAGGTAAGGCTCTTATTTAAGGACGAATTAACACGATTCCTCGATACGGTAGATGATGACAAAGTTGGACCAGAACAATAAATGAATGATCTTGGTGTTATATTTACGTAACACCAAAGAATATAAAGGTATCTATTATTAGAAACTATCTCTAATAGTAGATACCTTTTTTATTTAAAATTATCTTCATAATAGCAAACATACGTTTGAAAATACTATAAATTTTTGTTATACTAATGATAGAAATTACGGAGATAGTAATTTTTGTGAAAGTTAGTGAATTAGCGCTTTAAGGAGGTGTTCGTATGGGGTCAGCTGATACAAATCGGATGTATATGTGCATTGATTTAAAGAGCTTTTACGCATCTGTAGAATGTGCCGATTTGGGGGTAGATCCATTTACGACACCGTTAGTGGTGGCCGATAATTCTCGTGGCAAGGGTGCGATTACGTTAGCCATCTCTCCAGCACTTAAGAAACTAGGCGTTAAGAATCGGGCTCGGTTGTTTCAAATTCCTTCTCATATTGAATATATTACGGTAAAGCCACATATGAAGAGGTATATGGAGGCTTCGGCCCAGATTTATGGAACATTGCTAAACTATGTATCACCTGATGATATCCATGTCTATTCCATTGATGAATATTTTATCGATATTACGCCATACATGAAATTATATAAGAAAACGCCTCGTCAATTGGCACAGCTTTTGCTTGATGCGGTCCTCGATGCAACCTATATTTACGCCACTGTAGGCATTGGAACGAATCTATTCCTCGCAAAAATTGCCCTCGATATATTGGCGAAATATGCACCTGATTTTATAGGTTATCTAGATGAAAGCCTTTTTAAAGAACAAATTTGGCATCATCAGCCCATTACCGATATTTGGCAAATCGGCAGCGGTATCGCTAATCGCTTGCGTAAATTCGGGGCTTTTGATCTGCATGGCATCACCCAAGTTCCAGAACATAAATTATATAAGGAGTTTGGTGTGAATGCTGAGCTGTTAATCGATCATGCGTGGGGCCGTGAAACTTGTACTATTACTGACATTCATGCTTATAGGCCATCTAAGCACTCCCTTTCACAAAGTCAAATATTATTACGCAATTATACGGCTGATGAGGCGCGGTTGCCCATGCGTGAAATGGTGGAATCCTTAGTCCTTGAACTATTACAGATTAAGGCGGTCACAAAATGTATCCATGTTCGTATAGGGTATGCGGCGGAGGATTTACGGTCCACCGGTGGTTCTCGAACCTTGGCGCAATATACGGATTCATTTCAGGAGTTATGTCCTGCCGTATTAGCCTTGTTTGATAAGTACAAACGGCCTGACGAACCTATACGGCGCATTGCCGTTGGATTTGAAGACCTTGTCAATAAGGCCGCTGTACCGACTGAAATGGACCTATTTAGTAATGCTTTGATTGAGGCCGCAGAGCAAGAGGAGCATATACAGAAAACCATGCTGAATATTAAGGGACGATTTGGCAAGAATGCCATCCTTCGAGCTTCTAGCTTGCAAGAGGAAGGGACTCTGCAGTTTAGAAATACATTGATAGGCGGTCACAACGGAGAGTAGGGTTTAAATATGAATAAGTTATCGTATAGGGAAGGTATACATTCATGAAACATCGCATGTCTCGTTTACAACGGGCCAAACAATTTATGCCTTTTGCGGCGTTAAAGGGATTTGAAACATTGCTGGCAGCCGTAGCACGGCCTAAGGAGAATCGTGTAGAGTTATCTGAGGACCAACTAGAGGAATTAAATCGTACAATCCAATCATTGACAGACGGGAATTTTGTGCGAGTCCTATATTACAACGGTCATTGTTATACGGAACTAGTGGGTGCTATAGAGCTGATAAACAAGACGGCTCATACTATGTCTATAGAGGGGATTGTCATTACCTTTAAAGATATAAAAGAAATCAATCTTTATGAATGAAAATAGTAAATACTATAATGTAAGAATATAGAATTAGCCCATGCGTATAGGTGATACGTATGGGCTGTTTTACATCTTATTAATTTTGATAATTTTTCTTGACATATAGTATAGATTCTATTAAAATAATATATGAACGAACATTCATATGTTGCTTTAATTCATATAGGATGAAAGCTTTCTGTGCTTTCAAATATAGATAAAGGAGATATCATGGAAGAAACATTACTTCTAAAGAATTTAAACTGTCCGAACTGTGGAGCGAAAATCGAAGATCGTATCCGTAAAATGGATGTGGTAGAAACAGCTAACTTTACACTTGCTACCCATCAATTAAAATTAACTGGGTCTTGGGAGGACCGTGAGGCTCTTAAGCGTGACATTCAAGATATCTGTGATGCTATCGAAGAGGGCGTAACAGTAGCTGATTACGAACGTAAATCTAAAGCGGCTGTGGATGATGGCCGTGAAAACAATCAGGACAATGACTCTGTAACAATTGCAGTTATCGTAGTAGGTCTATTATTTATGATCTATGATGCATTGACTTCCTTTGTTCCATCCATCGGATTGCCAGAATCTATTGAAACTCCGATTTACTACGTTGCTTATGTACTCCTTGCATTTCCTGTATTGCGTACAGCCGCGCGTAATATCTTAAAGGGTGAAATATTTGATGAAAACTTCTTGATGTCCATCGCTACATTAGGTGCCATCGCTATCGATGCATTGCCTGAAGCGGTTGGTGTTATTTTATTCTACCGTATCGGTGAATTCTTTGAAGAAAAAGCAACAGATCGTAGCCGTACAGAAATCATGAATGCTGTAGATATGCGTCCTCAAGAGGTGCGCGTTGTAGATACATGCGGCGGTGGCGAAATTGTAGTTATGTCCCCTGAAAAGGTTGAGGTGGGCTGGACTATTGAAGTTCGTCCTGGCGATTTGATTCCTCTAGACGGTACGATTCTTGAAGGTGAAACTCGCGTCAATACGGCTCCTGTAACCGGCGAACCAGTGCCTGTTCGCGCAGAACCAGGTACACAATTGATGTCTGGCTGCATCAATGAAACTGGCCGTATTACGATGCGCGTCGATAAGGTTCTAGAAGAATCCATGGTTACTAAAATTCTTGATGCTGTTGAAAATGCGGCTGCATCGAAACCTAAAATCGATAAATTCATTACGCGCTTTGCTCGTGTATATACTCCAATCGTAGTAGCCCTTGCCCTTGCTGTTGCGATTATTCCATCCCTCATTACTGGCGAATGGCATAGATGGATTTATACAGCCTTAACATTCCTTGTTATTTCTTGTCCATGTGCATTGGTGCTAAGCGTGCCACTTGCATTCTTCTCCGGTATTGGTAACGCATCCAAACATGGCATCTTGCTTAAAGGTGGTCGTGTTATCGAAGCATTGGCTAATGTGAAAGCAGTAGCTCTTGATAAAACAGGTACTATTACATCTGGTGAGTTCAAAGTTCACAACGTAGAAACTGTAGGCTCCCATGTAAGTTCTGGTCAATTATTATCCATGGCGGCAGCTATCGAAGCTGTATCTACACATCCAATTGCAACAAGCATTGTTTCTGAAGCAAAAGATCAAGGCCTTACAGTGGAACCTTCCGATTTCGTTCAGGAATTAGCTGGCGAAGGCATGGTAGGTATGGCAGATGGTCAACAAGTACTTGTTGGTAACCGTCGTCTTATGGAACGCTATGATGTACAAGGCTATCCAACAGAACCTGCTGAATACGGTACAGAAGTTCTTGTAGCCGAAGGTAATACATACCTTGGCCGTATTATCATCGCCGATGAAGCTCGTCCAGATTCTGCTGAAGCGATTGCTGATCTTAATCGTCAAGATATTAAAACTGTTATGCTTACTGGTGATGCTGAAGCAAGCGCTAACTATATCGCCAAAGAAACGGGTGTAAGCGCAGTACGTGCTCAACTATTGCCTCAAGATAAATTGTCCGTTGTTCAAGATATTCGCTCTGAATATGGTCCTACCATGTTCGTAGGCGATGGCATTAATGATGCGCCAGTTCTTGCTGGTGCTGACGTAGGTGGTGCGATGGGTAGCGGCGCTGATGCGGCTATCGAAGCGGCCGACGTTGTGTTCATGCGTCCATCTTTGACAGCTATTGCACATATTCTTGATTTGTCCAAATCAACATTGCGCGTGGCTTGGCAAAACGTTGTATTCGCCATTGCTGTTAAAATCCTTATCATGTTGCTTGGCATCTTAGGCTATGCATCCATGTGGTGGGCTGTATTTGGCGATACAGGCGTATCCATCCTTTGTATCTTAAACTCTGTCCGCATCTTGAGTAGAAAATAATACTGATAGATAATAAACTGCTCCTACATTGTATTAGGCAATGAGGAGCAGTTTTTCTATGTAAAACTTTCACAAGAGAATTGAATAGTACACCTAAATAGTATATAATTTTAAAGATGAGATACAGTATTTTCGCTCGGAAGGAGGGATAACATGATTACGGTGTACAAGCACATAGAAGAAGAATTAGTAGCCGATTACACGGTATCAGATGCCACAAAAGGTTCATGGGTAAATTTGGTGAACCCAGACCCCGATGAGTTATCCCTTATCAATATCCTGACGGAAATTCCTACAGACGTATTAAAGACCGCCCTCGATATGGAAGAACGTTCTCACGTGGAGTTAGAGGACAATTATATCTTTGTTGTTATCAACATTCCTGTTGTTCGCGGCAATGATATGTACGATACGGTGCCACTTGGTATCTTTTTGACGCCAGATTTCTTTATTACCATTTGTTTAGAAGAATCTGAAGTGTTATATCCGTTTATCTCCAATCAGATTTCTACGTTCTATACGTATAAAAAAACGCGTTTCTTGTTCCAAATTCTGTACCGCACAGCGACCATGTTCTTGCGTTACTTGCAACAAATCAACCGTCGTACCGACGATATCGAGGTTCAATTGCGTCATACCACAAAGAACAAGGACTTCTTCCAATTGTTGGAATTACAGAAATCCATGACATACTTTACGTCCGCCTTGCGTACGAATGGTACCGTTATGGAACGTTTATTGCGCTTGCGTGGCCACAGTTCCTACAAACACCTTCTCAAGATGTATGAGGAAGATGAGGATCTATTAGAGGACGTTATCATCGAGAATAAACAGGCCATTGAAATGGTTGAAATGTATTCTAACATCTTGATGAACATGATGAACGCCTTTACATCCATCATTTCAAACAACCTTAACATGGTTATGAAAATGTTGGCTGCCTTGACGATTACCTTGGCCGTACCTACTATCATCTTTAGCTTGTGGGGGACCAACGTGCCGTTGCCATTCCAAAACGATGAAAATGGTTTCTTCGAGGTTGTAGGCATCTCCGTAGCCTGTTCTATCGTGGCCATCATTGGCATGTGGAAAAAAGATCTTTTCTAAGATACTAATTATACTAGATATACTGAAAGCTGGCTTTAGGCCAGCTTTTTTGTCTCTAGTATAAGTAGTTCTACATTATAGATATCTGAGGTTACCTCTATTCAATTGTTGCACACTTCAATATAAATCTGCTATAATATACCATTATGGAGAGGTGTCCGAGTGGTTTAAGGAGCTGGTCTTGAAAACCAGTGACTCCGCAAGGGGCCGTGGGTTCGAATCCCACCCTCTCCGCCATTCAATTTTATACTTATAGTATCAAAAGCAGTATTACTGGTCATTTGACCGGCCGCTTGGCTATTGCCATTCTGAGTTGGGCGACTAGTAGTACTGCTTTTTTGTACACTTTATTAATAGATAACCTTAATTGTCACTACATTTGCAAGTGGCTAGATAGATACTTCAGCAAGTAACTAGCACATATAAAAAAGACGGTATTCGCAGTACCGTCTTTTTTCTTTTGCGTTAAGCAATGTTAGTTATTCATTTCCTTAGTCAATTATTATAGTACATCGGATACTTAATTTTGTAAAGTATTAGATATTCACTCATTATGTTTGAAAAACTCTTTCTATTTATAGTATGATAGCTCTATATGTTATTTTTCTATAGAAAGGAGCTCGTATGAGTAGAATTGGTTTCTCGCGAACTCAGATTTTAATTCTCGTCAGCGTTTGGCTAACGTTTTTGATTAGCTTTGTTATGCGTCTATCCTGGGCGTCATTGATGCCGATTGTCAATGAAGCATTGAATTTTACGCCACAAATGGGGACGACCTATTTATCCGCCTTTTACATGGGCTATGCCATCATGGTATTACCAGGTGGTATCTTAGCGGATAGAATCGGTTATCGTTATACTATATTGGTTAGTTTACTCGCCATGGCAGTCATCACCGCATTGATGAGTACCATTGATAATTATACCTATGGATGGGTGTTGCGTTTCTTATTAGGTATCGTATCTGGTCCTGTACAGGCCTCTTGCTTGAGTGCTATTGGGGATTACTTTGGTCCTAATCAACGTGGCGCAGCCGTTGGTATTTTCATGTCTTGTACATCGCTTGGGGTGGCGACTGTAAATTTATATGCCCCTTATGTAGCAACGAATTATGGTTGGCAAAATGCATTCCTCTTAACTGCTATGTTGCCAGTTCTTATCTTTATACTTAGCTATTTTACAGTTCGTAAGCCAAGTGCTGAAATCCTAGCTCAACGTGAAGCGGAGGCTCATATCGAAGCGGTTCCTGTAGGAGAAAAGCCATCCATAAAAGAAAACTTGCTTCACGTATTAAAAAATCGCAATATTCGTTGCCTTGCGTTTGCCGGCTTTTTCGCTACCGGTGCTACATGGGCGGTGGCTCAATGGTCAAACTTGTACATGGTAAAACAACTAGGTGTTAATGCCATCTATGCAGGTCATGTTATGTCCGCTTTTGGCTTGGCTGCACTTATTGCAAAGCCAACCATCGGTATTTTATCCGATATTTTGCCGATTAAGAAAAACCATTTAACAGCACTCGTTATGTTCTTATTTGGTCCGGCCTTAATACTCTTTGCGAGCACCACAAACCCAGATATGCTCTTTATTACAGGTCCAATTCTTGGTATTGGCGCATTCATGCACAGTGCGTTGACGAATGCTCTCGTTGTACAATCAGCAGAACCTCACTTGCGAGGTACTACGGCAGGCTTTGTAAACTTATTCAATCAAATCGGCGTTATGTTGGCGCCTATGATTTTAGGTAGTATGCTAACTGCAACTGGTAGCTATAAATCTGCATTGATGACCCTTGCTATTGCACCAGTTATCGGTGCCGTTGCCTTGTTCTTTGTAAAACTAAAAAAATAAATTTCCCTTGTGAAAGCCATAAAACAAACCCTCATCAATAACGATGAGGGTTTTCGTGTTTCTAAATGTTTTTGTAAATAATAATTAATGAGGACCTTGACCACCGCCATGGCCACCATCTCCGCGACCATTGCCATTACGACCGCCGTTGTCACGATTACCATCGTTGCGATGATTATCACGATTCTTGTTATCTCTAAAACCTTGAGGGCCAGGAGGTCCTTGTCGATCTGGAAGAGCCATATTTTGATTAGATGGTTGGAATTTACCCGTTTGAAGTGCATTTAAATTTGGTGAGAAGCGCCCACGATCACCTAAGCTATCTGAGTTAGGTCCGCCTACATGACCTGGTTGCAAGCTTGGCTGCATATGAGTTGGAGGTGCTGGAGGTGCTGGTATAACACGATCCATTGGTGTAGAAATAACAGCATCTGTAGGAGGCATGAGACCAAATAATACGGTCCGTGTCTGTTGATCGACTACAGGAGGGAATACTTGAGGTGGAATATATGGATTATCATATGTATAGGTAATCTTTTCCATCTCTTTAGACGTATTATAGATAAATTCCCCAATGCGTTGTGATGGGCTATTTGGCGCCGCCACATGTTGACCGTAATCCTTTGCTAACCGTTGTTGCGGTAATGTATCGATAGGATACCCATTTTCCGCATAGAATGTTGGTTTCGATATTTTCCACGCAGTCATCGTTACCGTTGCATTAGGTTGTTGTCTATAAAATGTGAAGTTTGTATCATAGTCTGCAATTACGTTATTTTTAGTGTATAAGCTCAATAGTCGAGCTTGTACCGTTTTATAATTAGAAGCCGTCTGTTTTGTATGAATTGAGCTAAGGTCGACATACATATGCTCGGTATCGCTAGAATACGCTAGCTGATATTGAGTGGGCTTTTGCTCTATTTCATATTGTGATATGGCAAATCCCGATTGCGAGGTACACAATAGGGTTCCCACGAGAGCTAATAAATATTTCATTATAATTCTCCTCTCCATGTGAAAAAAGTGTACCATGGTGTACTTAAGAATACATGAAAATGAGTAACATATTGTACTTTATACATATATATTTTACAATGTAGATGAATTAATGTACAGGGAGGAATTTATGAATATAATATGTTTTGGAGATAGCATCACCCGTGGATATGATGTGAGAGAAGGTCTCGGCTGGGTTGAGCTATGTGGCGCCGCACTACCCGCATATCATATGGAAAATCACGGCATCGATGGACTATCTGTGCAAGGTTTAATCAATTATTTAGAATCCTGGTGTATCGACAAGTCCTATGAGGAGAATCGATATATATGCATTATGTGCGGTACAAATGATATTTTGCAAAATCGCGATAGCGACTACGTATATAATAAGCTCATTAAAGCCGCTACCATAGCCGGTGAAAAGGGGCATGTTATTATGGGCCTTGAAACGCAAATCGATAGTGAAATGGATGGACTTAATCATGTGGTAGTAGATGTGAACCGTCGTTTACAAGACTATGCCTTAGAACATGGCTTACAAACTATCGATTTTTATACCGTTCTTCATGAAGCCGATCAAATCGGTCAAATTGTATTTGCCGGAGAGGTTCATCCAAATGAGCGAGGCTATCGCTTGATGGCCTATAAGGCATTGGAAACATTTACACGATTATAGTAGAAAAGAGCACGTTCCCGTAGGATGTGCTCTTTTCATTATATGTAGTGCTCGACATACGTCGTACACTGGAGGTCAATTATTTTTGTTTAGATGTTTTGTCAGCTGCAGCGTGTGCAGAAGCTGCGATAGCGTAAGCAGTGCCTTTCACAAGTTCATAAGTTTCACCACTGTTACCGGAAACTGTTACAGCTGCTACTGTATCATCAGTGATGGCGAACATAGCTGTTGCATATGGATGTTGTGCACCATTTGGTACTGTTACTGCGCCGGATTTTACAACGATGAAACGACCATTATTATTGTATACATCGTAGTTAGCCGCTTGTTTTACGCCATCATAGCTTTCATTATAAGCGAACAATGTGGAAACTTCGCCCAATGTTACTTGGCCAGATTGTTGCATAGCGCGTAATTTGGATGCAGCTACGGATGTAGGTTGTGTCATGTTAACAGTAACGCGTAAGGATGTGTTGTTTACGATGGCTTCTGTAATAACATTTGTTGTAAATACATTGGCGATGCCGTTACCAGCACGGTTGTAAGAACTTGCAGTTTTTACTTGGTAACCATTTGTATAAGCTGGTAAATCGAATGTATAAGAACGACCATTCAACAATACATCAAATGCGTTCAATTGGTTATTTCTGTATGTGGATACATAACCGCTACCGCTTTTGCTGAAAGTAAGTGTAGCTGGTGCATCTACAGCTTGTTGTTGAGGTGCATTAGGGTTTGGAATTGGATCCATGATTTGCATGCCTACAGCTGTTGTTTGTGGAGCCACGAAGATTGGGTCGCCTAATTCTTTGGAAACAGGCATTTGTTGGCTCATATCACCTGCTGTATAAGGAACAGCTGGCAATGGGGAATAGTTAGGGCGCGGAGGCATTGCTACATAGCTTGCTTGTGCAACAGGTGCACTGTTTACAGGTGTGTATTCATATTGAGCTTGTTCTGCTGCAGCGCGTTCATAAGCGCGTGCATTTGCATCCATAGATGCGGCAAATGCAGAAAAAGAAACTGTTGTTGCTGCCAATACGGCAAATACCGTTGCAATTCGTTTTGTATTCATAATAAAGACTCCTAATCTCACATTTTTACAAATAACACTTCATCTAGGTTTCATTATACATGATGAATGCTAATATGTAAATAAAATATAAACAAATTTAATTTTTTTAATTTTTGTAAACAGAATAAGGGAAAAATGAGAATTTGTCAAATACAATTTTAATATTCCATGGTGTACAATAGTATATATATTTATATGTCGTATAAAGTATCCGTGCTATATATTTTGTTTTAGGGATGATGAAATATAAGCAGAATTACTAAATATAAGCATTGTTGTGGGAGGTAGTATGAGTATTACCATGTATTATGGTCGCGCTGGTTCCGGTAAGACCCGTGCCGTATATGAACGCATTCGACAAGTTATCACTGAATGCCCGGGTGACCCTATTATTTTGCTCGTTCCAGAGCCAGCCACCTATCGCGTGGAACGGGAACTTGCGGAATTTATGCCTCAAGGAGGCTTTACGACGGTCCGCGTCGTTGGCTTTGGCCGATTGGCCTATCAGGTATATCAATCGATAGGCAATGTAAAGGCTCAGCAACAGAGTATATCTCAATTGGGTAGAACCATGTTGCTAAGCCTTGTGATGAAACGAAAAGGGGCTGAATTAGGCCTGTTGTCGCAAGCCGCTAAACGGCCAGAGTTTTCAGCGGTATTGCAAGGTTTATTTTCCGAGTTTCGCTCATTTCGCATTGGACCTGATGAATTAGAATCTGGTGCACAGCGCGTATCAAATGGTGTATTACAGAAAAAGCTACAGGAATTGGCACTATGCATGTCGGCCTACGAAGAGGAATTGCAGCTTCATGGGCAAATTGATGGGGACCCTATCATGGACCTTGTTCATGCATTGCCACAGTCTCCATTGATGGAAAATTGTCATGTCTTTGTCGATGGATTCCACTGGTTTACACCGGTTCACTTTGAGCTGTTATATATGCTCTTTGATCTTGCTGTAGAATCTGTAATCACCGTCGATTTACCAGCTGATCCTAAACGTATATTGGCTAATAAAGGTCGTCATGGCATCTTTAATCGCTCCGTTGAAATCTTGGAAAATCTCCATAAGGAATATGGAACGAAATTGTCCTTTCAGTCTTTTACAGGGCATAGAGGGACACCTGTGTTGCAATCTTTAGAGGAAAATTTCTTTCACGGTAAGCACAATACTACGGCTGAACATATACCGCTTGTAAGCGCCTATAATCGAGAACGCGAAGCGGATTGGGTGGCTCGTGATATTCTTTCCTATATTGAAAGCAGCCCTAATGCGCGCTATCGCGATATATGTATTATGCTGCGTGAATCCGAAACCTATGGCGATACGTTGGAAAAGGTATTTACCCGCTATGGAATACCTCATTTTGGAGACCGTCAACGACCTATGAACAATCATCCGCTTGGAGAATTGATGACGGATTTGCTTGGTATCGTTAAGCATAGTTATAGTCGTGACATCATGTTTCGTTTATTGAAAACGGATTTGACACCTCTTACTCGCGAGGCTGTGGATGAATTAGAAAACTACGTGCTCGAATTTGGTATTGATCATCTACAGTGGGAACGAGATAACTGGTCCTATATACGCCGTGTAACGGGGCTTTCAGACGAAGAACAACCGGACGCACTGAGACATGCGCGCGTGAATGCATCGAGACAGGCTATCATGGATATTTTGATACCTTGGTTTGATTTTGCTACGTCTAGCGATGCGCATACAGGGGCGGAATGGTGTAAACATATCTACAGAGTCCTCGAAGAATTACAAGTGCCTCAACGCCTCTATGAATGGTCCTTAGAGGCTGAACGAGATGGTGATTTAGAATCCAAGGCCAGTCACGAGCAAATGTACAATGCGGTCATCGGATTCCTCGATGAAATGATGGTCCTCACCGATACGGAAACATTGACGTTAGATGAAATGATAGCCCTCTTAGAAGAGGCCCTCGATAATGTTCATTACTCCATGATTCCTCCATCCCTCGATCATGTAGCGATTACCACCATAGAACGGGCGTACAGCCAATCGTGGCCTCGGGTCTATGTGATGGGCCTTAATCAAGGTGTGTTCCCACAAAACATGGGCGACGAAGGTTTGATCAAGGATAGAGAACGGGAAGCATTGGCTGAGGCGGGCATCGTTCTTGCGGAAGGCGCCTTGCCGAAGGCGTTTAATGAAAATTTCCTTCTTTATTTAGCGATGACGCGGGCCGAGCAGCATTTAACCATATCCTATGCAGGTTCCAATGATGAAGGGGAAGGACTTGAAAGTTCCCTCGTCATTAAACGATTACAATCCCTCGGTTTCTGTACGTCACCTATAGAGGTGCCTTTCACCATTCAAGACGGTACAGAAGATGAATACTTATGGCGTCCATACCAAAGTCTATCCCTATTATCTGAACGTTGGGGCGCTTTGTTTAGCGGTGTATCTGTATCACCATTATGGTGGGGACTCTATAACTGGGCTCGCCATGATGGGGCCTACAGACCACGCTTAGAGGACGTGAGCCGTGGTATTCGCGACAATAATGATGTACCTGTTATTGCGCCGGAGTTAGTAACTGGTCTGTTCCTCAAACGGGGCTATATGTCTGGGTCGGTAACGCGCCTTGAAAAATATCGTCAATGTCCGTTTAAATTCTATGCTCAATATGGCTTGAAATTAGAGCCTCGTAAGGTTCGCTCCTTTGGGGCCCCTGAAATTGGTACTTTTTTACATGCCAATTTGGAGCGGTTAGGAACGCAACTATTATCCGAGCATAAGCAATGGCGTGATTTAGACGAAACGGCGCAACAAGAATTATGTGCTCGCGTAGCAGCGGATATATTAGAAGAAAACCGTTATGATGAGGATGAAAAGACAGCCTATGATAAGGCTATTGAAGAGCGCGTTGTGAGAACATTACAGAAAACGGTATCGCGCCTTGTTGATTGGTCTAGCCGGTCCTCCTTTGATACGATGTATTTAGAACAGGACTTTGGACGTCCCAATGGATGGGACTCCATTAAGGTATCCCTTGGAGATGACCGCTATTTACGTTTAGTAGGGGAAATTGACCGTATTGATGAATATAATCGTGATGGTCATACGTACGGCATGGTTATCGACTATAAATCGGGTAGTACATCGGTTAATGCACAAGAAATCTATTATGGCCTAAAATTACAATTGATGACTTATCTGTTGGCATTAGAATCGGCTTATAAGAAACACCATGATCAACCGATGACACCGGCCGCTGTGGTGTATACATATGTAAAAAATCCACGAACGCCAGCGGGTGAGCCTGTGTCCTATGAAGAGGCCAAAGCCTTGGCGGATACAAATGGGGCCCTTAATAATAAGGGGTATTTTACAGATGATATCGACATGTTGGAAAAGATGGATAAAAATTTGCTCACCTATAAGAGCAAGGGCCCTTATGTGCCCGTTCGTATTACGGGAAAGGGATCCATTCATTCTGGGGATATGAAAATTGTTAAATCCTCTGGCGACTTTGATATTATGTGCCGCTATACGGAATCGATTATGGCGGACACCGGCTCTGCCATCGGTAAGGGAGAATTCCCCATTGCTCCTTATCAGTTGAATAAGGCCATTCCTTGTTCCTACTGCGATTACAAGACCGTGTGTCGCTTTGATAATGAGCGCAATCAATATAATTATTTGAGCGCTCTAAATGAGGCGAACGCCCTTGAAAAAATGCGCGATGCCCTCAATGGTTCATCTGGACAGACTGAGGCTAACGCTGATTTTTGTGAAAGTTCTAATACCGATAGCTCTATGACAGGAGGTGACGACAATGGGCGTTAAATGGACACCGGAGCAGGAATCTGCCATCATGTCCCCAAAGGACAGTAATTTAGGGGCCCAAACCTTGCTTGTCGCCGCTGCTGCTGGTTCTGGCAAAACGGCTGTTCTTGTAGAGCGTATTATTACGCGGTTGAAAGATATGGAAAATCCTTTATCCGTACAAGAACTGATGGTTGTTACCTTTACGAAGGCCGCTGCTGCTGAAATGAGCGCTCGTATTGGCGTCGCCTTAGCTAAGGCCATGGAATCCACCGATGATAAAGCGTTACAAGCGCGCCTAGAGCGACAGCTTAATCTATTGCCATCGGCACATATTTCGACATTGCACTCCTTCTGTCAGTGGGTGATTCGATCTTATTTTTATAAACTAGATATTCCGCCTACAGCCCGCATCGGCAACGAAGCGGAAATGGCCCTCTTAAAACAAGAGGTGTTAGAGAACCTTTTGAAAGAAGCTTATGAACATAATGAGTATGGCATCTTTGATTTGTCCGATTTCTTTAGCGATGATAAATCTGATGCAGGATTGCAAGATAAGGTGCTCAGCCTCTATGAATTTGCCATGTCTCAATCGAATCCTGACGGGTGGATGCGCCATGCCGTAGAACCATATAAGGCCGCTCAAGAGCAGGATTTACGAGATACCTTATGGGGCCGTGCTATGTGGGACGACCAACAGGCCGAAATCGACCGCATTGCAGACCGCATCGAACAGATGGAACCTTTACTTGAAAGCCCTGTAGGCCCCAAGAAATGGGACAAGGTGTACCAAGAACAATTAGCCGCATTAGCCCAATTAAAAGGGGCACAGACTTGGTCCGATATGGTCGACGTATGCCGTAACTTAGATACCTTTATAAAAGCAAGTTTTACAAGCCTTGGCAAAGCCTTAGAAAAGGGCGAAGTCGATGGTGCGTTAGCAGACGAATTTAAATCGCTAGGCTCTCAAAACAAGGATAGCTTAAAGGGGATGAAAAACGGTCTGTTCCATATTGATGAATCCGTTCTGCAACAGCAATTTAAAGACCAATATCCGCTCATTCATAACCTTGTAGAATTGACTATCGCCTTTCACAAAGCCTATGACGAGGCTAAAAAAGAGCAAGGCATCATGGACTTTAGCGATTTGGAACATCTCTGCTTGGCACTCCTTGTGGAACCAGGCACAGAAGATGATCCAAAACCATCCGAAGTGGCCCTTGAACTACAAGATACGTTCAAAGAAATCATGGTAGACGAATACCAAGATACGAATGGTGTACAGGAAACCATTATTAACCTCATTTCCCGCGTGGATAATCGTTTTTACGTAGGCGATGTGAAGCAAGCCATTTATAGTTTCCGTATGGCGGATAGTTCGCTATTTATGAACAAGTACAATACGTATGGGCTCATGAATGATGCCGTAGAGCGCCGCATTGATTTGGCGAAGAATTTCCGGTCCCATGAAAATATTTTGACCACTACAAATTTCATTTTCTACCAAATTATGACCCAAGAGGCAGCGGAGCTTGATTATGGAGAAAAAGAATCGCTTATACCGGGCCGTATCGTAGAGGATGCGCCATCCGATTGGGTGGGCGGCGCTGTAGAATTACATCTCTTGGATACGAGCGATACGAATCGTTCTGACGAAACCGATGGTGATTCCGAAACCGCAGGCGATGAACCGGAGAACAATGAGCGAGAACTGGATTTTATCATCCAAAAAATCAAGGAATTACACGCATCGAAGAAACAGGTGCAAAATGCGGATGGCTCGTTTCGCCAAATTCAATGGCGTGACTTTGCCGTATTGCGTAGGTCCCTTGCTGGCTGGGGCACACGGGCCGTAGCAGCTATGCGCCAAGCCGGTATTCCAGCCGTTGTTAATGAACGAGATGGCTATTTTGAAGCGCAAGAAATCCAATTGCTCTTATCCTTGTTACAAATCATCGACAATCCTGAGCAGGATTTGCCGATGGCCGCCGTATTGCATTCAGGACTTATAGGGCTTGATGCCAATGAACTCGGTGCATTGCGCCTTACCGGGGACGGCTCTTTATGGTCTGTTATGCCTCTCTATGCAGAACAGGCTCAAGATGAACGATTGTTGCAATTCATCGTTCATATCGAGCGTTGGCGCACATTGTCTCGCCGTCATGGTGTAGCAGATCTATTGTGGGATATTTACGAAACATTAGATTACGTGAACTACGTAGGCGCCATGCCGAATGGACTCGTGCGCCGCGCCAATGTGATGGCCCTCTATGAACGGGCGAAGGGCTTTGAATCCTCTGGGTTCCGAGGCCTCTTTAGGTTCCTTCGCTTTGTTGAAAGCTTACGCGATAGCAATCAAGATATGGCCGTTGCCAATGTGGTTACAGAAGCGGATGACGTGGTGCGCCTCATGACCATTCATAAGAGTAAGGGCCTTGAATTCCCTGTTGTATTCCTATCTGGGGTACAAAAGAAATTTAACACCATGGACTTTAATTCACCATTATTGGTCGATAAAAATGGCGGTATCGGATTAAAGGGCTATTACCCAGACATTCGCGTCTCCTATCCATCCATGCCGTGGCTCTACTGTAAATCCATCAAATCGGATGCCATGAAAGCCGAAGAGCAGCGTATTCTCTACGTTGCGTTGACACGGGCACGGGATAAGCTATTCTTGACTGGATATATTAACAAGGAAATCAAAAAGGAAAAGGGCGTTGGCGCTCATATAAAACATGCGGCCTTGACGCAGACCCAAGCATTAGGTGCCGATCTAATCAAAGCTGGTAATTCCTATTTGCATTGGCTGCTCATCGCCTTTGCTCGTCATCTAGATGGGGGTGCACCACTTCGCAATGTCATTGAACTCGAGGGGGAAACGAATTTTGATTTGCTGGACCGTCAATGTCAGGTGAAGGTAGAAATTCATGATGGCTCTCTCTATGGCGATTTGGATTATAAGGCCGATGTGGATGAAATGACCATCAATACGGTTCGTGCATTAGGTAAGGTAAATGATGTAGAATTGCCTGAGGAAATCGTACAGCGCTTTGACTTCACCTATCCAAACCTCATAGCCGCCAAGACAACGGCTAAGATTTCTGTTAGTGAATTGAAACGGCGATTTGCCGAACGTGATGCGGAGGCCGTATCGGCTACAGAGGTATCGATGCAACAGCAATCTGTACCATCTGGTGATGCCACTGAGGATACGACTGATGAGGCTGCGGTAGTAGATACTAGCATTCCTGCTATTAGCGAAACAGAACTCGCCGATTCCATATTTGGACGCAAGCCGATGGCCATTGCTGACGCTGAGGAAATTGTAACGGGTGCGCAATGGGGTACATTGATGCATGAAGCAATGCAATGGCTACCTGTTAAAAAGTATACGCAAAAATCCATGACAGCTATGCTCGATTCATTGCAAGCAGAAGGTAAATTTAGTGATGAAGAACGGAGCCTATTAAGTGATCGTAGCTTATATGGATTCTTTAACTCTGATCTGGGCCAGCGTCTCATTGCATCAAAACGAGTGGAACGAGAATTGCCGTTTAGCATGCTCTTTGACGGTAATCGGGTATATCCTGATGTAGAGAAGGGTGAGCGTCTATTCTTACAAGGGATTATCGATACGGTCTTTGTAGAAGATGATCAATGGGTCCTCGTGGACTATAAGACGGACCGCGTTAAGAGTGGAGATGAGCTCATTCGTCGCTATAAAATACAAATGGACCTCTACAAAGAGGCCTTAGAACGATTGACAAATATGCCTGTGAAAGCAAGTTATATTTATAGCTTCCGCTTACATGAAGCGATTCTATTGTAAGCCTATATAAGACAATCGACTTAGCATAATACGAACCCCCTTTACTGGTTTGCCAGCAAAGGGGGGGCGTATCGCTTAGAGAAGCGGTTTTTTCTTTTGATGTTTTGTCGGTGCAAATACTTTGAGTACCCGTGGTAATACCTCGAGGTCTACAGGCATATAAGGACCTGCATCACCATCCATGTTGGTTGGTAAATTATCTATATTGCTCAATAATTCGATATGAGCTTTTTTGACTGTTAATGTCGTTGTATTGCTAGAGTTATAGATGGCGCCACTTAGGATAAGAGGTAGAACCTTGAAGATGTCGAGGATAAAGTACTCCTTAAAAATAACGAGGCGCATATACCCATCGTCTACGGAGGCCTCTGGCATAAAGCGTTCAAAACTAGACACTACGTTGGTGAGTAGGGCTAATACAAGTGGTGATTTGCAAATGAAATCATCATCTTCCGTTTGAATGCGGTATGTATAGTCCTTTGTAGTGAAGAGGGCTTGACCGGCGCGCAAGAAGTAGGCCAATGGACCTAAGATGCGCTTTTCCTTTGGCGTTACCTCTTCGATAACCTTTGGAATGACACCGGCTGCAATATTATTACAGAAGTATTTATCATTGCAGCGACCGATATCGATGGAGCGAACTTGGTTGATATCGAGGCGGCGAATCGCCTCTAATGGTCGTTGTGGAATGCCGAGAGCACGAGACATATCGTTGACGGTTCCTACCGGAATAAAGCCAAAGGTTGCTTTGAAACCGCCTTGAGCGATACCATTTACCGTTTCATTAACGGTACCATCGCCACCCATGCAGAAAACGGCGTCAAAACCATCTTCACAAGCGGCCTTTGCAAAACGGGTTGCATCATCGGCACCGGTGGTAAATTTAACTTCAATTGTGTCAAAAAGGGTGCTCAATTTCCACTGTAAATCAAGGGCGTATCGGCGTGCTGCACCGCCGCCAGATACAGGGTTAATGATAACCAAACAACGACTCATAGGGGTAACTTCCTCACTTTTTAACTGTGACTATCTTGAAATTGACAGTCATATGTACGGGACTTATAATTATAGGGTATACAATTATTATATATACATGTGTTCGTATATAAAAATGCTTACATTCTATTATACTCATTTTAGGCGTTCATTGAAAGTATGAAAGCGTGTAAACATTAGAGGGGACCTAAGGCTAGAAATATGACAAAAGACGTGAAGGGTACAAAAGAACCAAAAGATGTGTATCATTTTTCCGCTGTAGATTCAATTGAACGATTGCCTTTAAGTGAACAAGTTTATGTGACCTTGAAACAGGCTATTTTAACAGGGGAGCTATTACCGCAAGAAAAACTAAATGAAGTTAAGATCGCAGAACAGCTCAAAGTCAGTGCAACGCCAGTTCGCGAAGCTTTCAGAAAATTAGCAAAAGATAACCTTGTTGTTATCGTGCCATGGAAGGGTGTTACCGTTAAGGCGGATACACCAGAAGAAATCGTGGCGCTATATCAATGTCGCGAGGTTATGGAAGGTTTGGGGGCGCGTTTGTGTGCTCGTCACGCTACGCCAGAACAAGTGGCAGAGCTTAAGGAATTATGCAAGGAAATGCATGCTATTGAGGACGCTACGGCACGCGTAGAGGTTAATAGCCGATTCCACAGCATGATCGCTCAATTCTCTGGCAATGATCGCGTTGTTGATTACTTAGCCGATTTCCGTGAACGCGTAAATCGCGATATGTATTTGAGTTCCTTCAATGCAGTGCGCACACACGATTGTGACGATGAACATGATCACATCGTAGATGCCATTGAACGTCACGACGAAGTGGCCGCAGAAAATGCGATGCGCGAGCATATCAATAATGCGTTTATCTTTAAACGGGCTAATGCGGAATTACAAGACAAGAACTTGAATGAAGTATAAAAACTACATAGACATAGTAAAAAGGACCCTGGATAGGGTCCTTTGTTTTGCAAAGTCATATATAAGATATTGTAAGGGGTTTATCTTTTATATATGTTGTACGTGTTAAGTAGGAATTACTTTATCTTGTTAATCTAATTTTTGAAAGGTTATATAATGTTATTTTAATTGAATAGAAGAGAGTGTAATAAAGAATTAATTCTGTCTCTATCCTTATGAGGTCTATAGATTAGAGACGTTTTTTTAGCTCCAAAAAGCGCTGGTGTGCTCGTCGGAAAAATTCGACTCTTTCATAATGTTTTGAAAGATGTCTATTACAGGATTTATAGTCTTGCATACGAAGATGTAGCAATTGACTGGTAGAAATATTGAGGCAATAAGCAATTTTAAATACTACCTCAATGGATACGCCTGATATTCCGTATCCACATTCTAATTTACTCAAATAGCTGCGACTAATGCCCACGACATCGGCCAATTGTCGTTGTGAAATGCCCATCGACGTTCGCAGGGTAGAGATTTTGTGACCCAAGCACATATACTGTTGCTGAAATTTTGGGTCCTGATAATGATTCCGTCGGTAGGCCGGCATTGTAAGTGTAGGATCCTTCATAAGACCTCCTTTCCGATCCCTACCTTGTGCTTTTAGTATACTTAGCAAATACATTGTTGACTAATACGTAATATGTGATAATTATTATGTATATATGATAATTACACGAATCGTTAATTTTATGGAGATCTATTATGGAAAAATATATAGCTATCGCCTGTGGCGGTGCCCTTGGTGCACTAGCGCGAACGGTGGTAGGTGAATGGGTGATGGCACGCTTAGGCCCCTATCCATTTGGTACAATTACGGTTAATTTAATCGGGTGTTTAATCATCGGCATCATCTTGGGTGCCTATCTATGTAGACCTGACTGGCCTCAATGGGTTCGGTTCTTCTTGGTCGTTGGTGGACTTGGTGCCTTTACGACATTTTCCACATTTGCCTTTGAGCTCTTACAGCTCTTAACATCCGGTGATTTCACGGATGTTCTATTCTATGGAGCAGTGCAAATTCTCGGCGGTTTAGCCCTTTGTGCCATCGGTATGTGGATTGCTAAACTCGTATGTGCGTAAATGCATATTAGCAGCTATCGTTCATATGATATAGTAAATGTATTGCTATATATTACGCTTGATATACATGAAATAGAATATATATTGAAAGGTTAGATTATGAAAGAAATAAGAGTACAAGACGCAGTAGGACATGCCTTGGTACACGATATTGTACGCATCGTTATCGGCGAGGTGAAAGATACACCATTCCGCCGTGGACATGTGATTACAGAAGAGGACATACCTAAGTTACTTGATCTTGGTAAAGAACATATTTATGTGATGGAACCAGAAGATGAAGGATTTCTTCACGAAGAAGATGTGGCTCGTGCCTTGTATGACATTGCCAAGGGCGACCATATGCATGATGGTCCCGTGGCACAAGGCAAAATAGAGGCCATTGCTGATGTGGATGGCCTACTCAAGGTGGATGTAGATAAACTATACGCTATCAACAGCATCGGCGAATTGACCATCGTTACAAAATTGAATAATACACCGGTGAAAGCGGGCGATAAAATCGCTGGTATGCGTTGTATTCCATTGTTATTGGAAGAGCAACAGGTTGTGGATGCTCAAAAAATTGGTGGACCTATCTTAAACATAAAACCATTTGTGCGTAAAACAATGGGGATTGTAACAACTGGTTCAGAAGTATTTGAAGGACGCATTAAAGATGCTTTCACACCTATTATCGAGGAGCGTTGCGCAGAATTTGGGGTGAAAAAAATCGCCCATGAAATTGTAACAGATAACACGGACGACATTGTGGCAGCCATCGATAAGGTAAAAGCGGCGGGCGCAGACATCATATTCTGTACCGGCGGCATGAGCGTAGATCCAGATGATTTGACACCAGGCGCCATTAAACGCTACGCTGACCGCGTTGTAACCTATGGTCTCCCTGTCTTGCCAGGCTCTATGGTGTGCATTGCATACTGTGCTGATGGCACACCAATTTTAGGCGCACCAGGCGGTGTTCTATTTAGCAAACCAACAGCCTTTGATGAAATCGTGCCACGACTCATTGCAGATGATGAGATTACAAAAGAAGACTGTATTGCACTAGGCCATGGTGGGTTCTTGGGATAAAATAGATTTAAAGATAGATTTTATCTTTATAATAGTAGTATTTGTACCTGAATAAAATAAAAATATACCTAAAAAGGGACTGTAGCGAAATGCGGTAAAACTGTATTTCGCTACAGTCCTTTTGTGTTATTATACTATTACTTAATTTTATTGTACTTAGTGTTCTCCGTTTCCTCTAAACCTAATTTTAAGGATCCAACTGGTAGTATAAGTGCGAGTGTAGGCCGTATTTATAGCAAATGGAAAAGTGTGACTCACCAGGCAGGTATTTATGCTGGAGAAGATGGCTATGATAAGATTTATAACAGTATTGGTCTAGTTCCAAACTTAGGCGTAGGATTAAAAGGCAAAGCAAACTCGACTACTCAATCTGCTATTTCTGATGGTATACTAACAGTAGATGGTAAAGAAATTGATACTAGGACTATTAATACCAATACCGAAAATACATTACATCAGCTAGATAAAATTTTTGATAAAAAGAAAATTGAAGAACGTCAGGAGCTAGCACGTTTATTTGCTAAAAATGCATTTGAAAAAGTACATCGCCTAAGTGATAAATATCATTGGAAAGAAGGTGGCCCAGAGAAAGTAGCTTTGCATGCTGCAATTGGTGAGATTACTGCGCAATTGGCAGGTAATCCAAATGGATCAGGAGCTGTAGCGGCAGGAATTAATGAACTAGCTATTAAAAAGATAATTGATAAGGTGGGAAAAGATCATCCGGATCAAGCCCAAATATTGAGTGCTGTTTTGGGTGCGATGGTTAATGAAGCAATTGATAAATCTGGAAACTCTGGGGCAGCAGTTTCAAACTATGGAACAAAATGGAATAAAGAATACGTTCCTGTAGAATGGAGTGAGCGTGCAATTAATAATTTTGCTGATTATATAAGAGATTCAATGAGTGAAGCTGATCAAGCAAAATTAACTTTAGAACTAGCTGCAGGAACTACTGCGACTATTGCATTCCTTACTGTATGGTCTCAAAAGAATGCTCCAGAAGTATTAGCTCTAGTTGCCGAGGGTACTACTGAAATGATTGTTCTTAATGCTGAAATAGTCGGTACTGTAAATGAATTTTATGATGTGTTTAAAGCTGCATGGGAGAGTAGAACTAATATATGGGAACGTTTAAATAATTATCCAAATAATAATCGGAATAAAATAGAGAAGATGAAGGAAAATCCTTGGGACTATGAATAGGAGTAGAGCGTATGTCGATTATCGGAATTATTATTATCGGATTATTGATTTATAGACAGTTAAGTCAAAATAGAATAAATAAATGGCAAGAGAAACTCGATAAAGCAATTCATACTGTTGCTGTATCAGTTAATTGTGATTGGGATACTTCAAAATATATTGTTCAGGTACTGGGCCGGTATGCAGTACCTATTGATATTATTATTAATGGCTCTGAAGTAATAGATTTAGGAGGGGAGAAGTTATATAAATATAAATTTACTTATTCTGTAAATAAAGGTTATTTTATATTGGATGAAAACTATTCGATTAGAGAATTAGTTTATAATGATATTAATTTATTGCAATTAAATGCGGTTAAATAAGGTTCAGGTAGTGTAATATATTTTGTGTAAACTGTTCTCAAACAGTTGAAAAGAGAACCAATCTTTTTTATGATTAAGTTACTTTAGGGTAAATTTTTCTGATATAAACTAATACAATAAATTCTTTTTAATATGTATAGCAGATAGTTGATTACTCACAATCAACTATCTGCTATTCGACGTACAACAAAATGGATGCTCCCTGTAAAATACAGGGAAGCATCCACGAGTTTAGGCTTGTAAATAATATGTGTCCAGCAAAATAGGTACATATCACATTTGGCAGAGACTTTTTACTATTAAAATGATTTTTTACCTAATGTAGGATGGCTACACCGTTTTAATGTTAGCGTATCAATCATATGAACCGCTTCGTCCAATGTAAGGTCCTCTCGTTTTGTAGGCGTTTCGAGGACCGCCAATGGATGGTCTGTGCCTACCTCGCCGGATGGCAAATAGATATATTCTTGATTGATTGTATCGCCAAAGATATAGCCTGCTTGTAAATGCTCTTTATGAATGCGACTCATAATGCTCCTTATATCGTATTGTATTTATAAATCTCAATATTTCATATATGATGTAACATAAGAATCTTGATTACAATATTTTTTGTATTTTAAATTCTGCATAATCTGCAGAGACAAGTTCTAATTTAGTGGTTCCAAATGTTGAAGGAATTCGTTTGAATGAATTCTGGTCATGTAAATGGCCGAATATACATATATCTACATGATAGCGCTCCATAAGGTCTGTAAAGCCTGATGGGGCGTTATTTTCATTGAATGGTGGATAATGTAACAATAGAATGCGCGTTACAGGTAGTGGTTCGCTGGTATTCTCTGTTTTAGCATGTTCCTTTTGTAACGCTTGGATAGCGTGCTCCATTTCTTGTAATGCCGCTTCGGTACGCATAATTTCTCTGTCATAGATAGATTGATCGGTATCTGGTTCAAAGCTAGCATCATCAGGACAAATATATCCGCGGGTGCCCCCAAAGGCTAAGATGCATTGATGTTCGGTGGGCTGGCTTTCACCAGTAAGTGTATTAACCTGAGTTGTGAGGTTGATGATGCGGGCTGTACCATGACCTTGTATAAAGGTAATGCTGTCGCCCATAGCTTGTTTCATTTTGTTTGCCGATGACCACCAATAATCGTGGTTGCCGCGAATCATAAATTTTTGGCCCGGAAGACTGGCGATTTCTTTGAGGTCGTAGAGTGCTTCATCGAGGCGCAAAGCCCAGCTCATGTCGCCTACGAGAAAGATAATGTCTTCATCGGTGACGGTGGACAGCCAATGTTCTTTTATACGTTGCCAATGATTGTCCCAGTGGGGACCGAATATATTCATCGGCTTCGTAGGTGGATTGCCTGATAGATGAAGGTCTCCAATGGCGTAAATGTTCATATATGTCCTTACTAGAGTCCTCTAACCTACGGAACTCGTAGCAGAGGGTTCTTATTTCAATTCAAAATAGGGTGTAATATTCTGTAAAATTTTCGCAGCTCGTTCATCATTGCACGTTTGTGGAATTTTATAACCCACGTAGAGCGGCGTTGTGATATAGCGAGGAATTACCTTGATATATTCGTAACCATCTTCTAGTTGATAGAAAAAATAGTTGTAGGATTGGGAAAATTTTGCCAAGCTATCTAACACATAGCGTATGGTCTGTTGTAAGCGCATGGCGATGGAGCGGACAGGCGCATCAGGTTTATACCGCAAATTGTATTCAAAGAATCCAATAATAGGGTGTTTGGATAAGGTGATGCGGATATCTTGATCTTCGTGTAATAGCCAACCATTCATGTTCTTGACCGTAATGTCCTCGTGATAATCGTAGTTGCGTAGGCCTATAATTTGGCTGTGTGGATGGCGTATGGAACCGCCAGACATAGGACCGTGATTTTTAAAGAATAGAACGGATTTATATTCCTTTGTGGCAATCGTTTCATGCCATTTATCTAGACCGAATTGAATGATCCGTGTTGCATCATCAACGGAAAGGGTGGATAGTTCGCCTTGGTCACCTTCTGTTTCAACGATGACCGTAGGCCACGTGTCCTGCAAAACAGGATATTTATTCATGAGCCATATGATGTGACCATCTTGTGCCAAAATATCTGTTAACTTTGATCGGTCGCAGAATGGACAGCGCACACTTGCGTCACGCATATTTACAGGCTTTGTACGCCCTAGTGCAATGTCAAATATAAGTGGTTCGTTCATGGTGCGCCTCCTTTCATCTCATACCTTTAATCATACCATAAATGGCAGTATTACACATGAAATAATGGTATAATATATTAATAATCTTTACCAAATTATAGGAGGTCTTATGAAACCGACAACCTTGGTATTTCCCATAGATGAACAACATAGAATTTTGCTGGGCCGTAAAAAACGCGGCTTTGGCGCTGATAAATATAATGGCTTTGGCGGTAAAATCAATGCTGGTGAAAGCTTTCGCCAATGCGCCGTGCGCGAACTATATGAGGAATCGGGCATTCTTGTTAATGCTGCTGATTTGGAGTGCGTAGCCCTTTTTGACTTTCAGTTTCCTTATGATGAAAGTCTAACTCATGTGGGTTATGTATATTTTGTGCGCGTTACCGATGTAAACCCCATTGAATCAGACGAGATGGAACCGCATTGGTTTACATTGGCCGATGTCCCTTATGAGCATATGTGGGAAGGGGACCGTACATGGCTTCCTATGCTATTAGAGGGCAAGTTGCTAAAGGGACCTATTCGTTTTGGCCCAGATAACAGCCATGTTGAGGATATGCGCTTAACAGAGGTCGACATAGTCATGGAAAGTGAATTGTTGGCCCGTATCGATATATATATTAATGAATAGAGTGTAGTGAAAGTATAGGATGTGCTTTCACATATACCTATATTGAGGAACTATGAAAGAGATGAATAACCCCAAGTGGGTGCCACAGTTGTTGGCGTGGTATGATGTAAATAAACGGGATTTGCCGTGGCGTGACTGCGGTGACCCTTATAAGGTGTGGGTGTCTGAGGTAATGAGCCAACAGACCCGCATTGAGGCGATGAAGCCTTATTATGATAATTGGATGCGTTTGTTTCCTACACTAGAAGATTTGGCAAAGGCCACCGAAGATGAAGTGGTCCATGCTTGGCAAGGCCTTGGTTATTATAGCCGTGCTCGTAATTTGCGACTTGGCGTGCAAGATGTGGTGAACAATTACGGTGGTGTGGTGCCTTATAATCGGAAGGATATGGAATCCTTGAAGGGCGTTGGTTCTTATACGGCTGGCGCTGTGCTATCCATGGCCTATGGCGAGCCAGAGGTGGCCGTTGATGGCAATGTATTGCGTATCTATGCTCGTTTGTACGGCATATTCGATGATATTTTGAGCACAAAGGGCAAGAAGGCCATAACTGCTATTGTAGAGGATACGTTGCCTCATGATAGACCAGGCGATTTTAACCAAGCCTTGATGGATTTTGGTTCAGCCGTATGTATCCCTAAGACGCCACGTTGCGGTGAGTGTCCCATTGTTAATACGTGTTATGCGTATCAACATAATGTAACCGATCAATTGCCTGTGCGTATCAAGAAAACAAAGGTTGTAGATGTGCCTGTTTTTGTAGGCATCCTTAGTTATGGCGACTATTATTTACTACATAAACGCCCTAATCGAGGCCTCTTGCGTTCCATGTGGGAATTTCCATCTGTAGAAAATGCGGATTCCTATGATGCGGCAGAATTTGGTTTAACTGAGATTGTAGGGGCATTGGGCTTTAGTCTATCCTTGCAACCTGTTATTGTGAAAGAATTAACTCATGTATTTTCTCATCGTAAATGGTTTATGAAGGCCTTTCGAGGAGATTTGCTGTATACTGGAGACCATACATCAATAGAATCGATACAAAAGCAATTACCTAAGGATTGGATGCTCATCAAACGGGATGAATTTGCCGATTATGCTTGGGCAGGACCTCATGGTAAATTGACAGAATTATGTCCTATTGTAGAATAAATTTATGAGACGAACACTGATTTTATCTCAATGTATTAGCCATTACTTGATATACAGTTAGGAGCGTATATGCAATTAATTATAAATATTGTGTTTCTCGTGGTGCTAGCCATAGCTTTTCTAAGCTTTTGGGGATTGTACCTCTATTTATGGAAACCGAAAAAACTATGGCCTGCGTGGCTGGCCTATATTTTGGTAGTTGCTGGTTGGTTCTGTGCGGTGCGATACTATTTCTTATACCAAGTTGATCTATACGGCACGCCTTGGTATGAATGGCTTAACTTGTTTAGAACAGAAAGCTATGGCGTAGTATTCGCCATATTCTTGTGTATACCAGTTTTCATCATATTGGCCTTGATCTATGTACTGGTAAACCGCATCTCCCATAAGGTTCCTGTCGAAGAACGGACTGGGCGCCGTGCTTTCTTTAGAACCGTAGGTACCCTTGTACCTTTGGCTGCCATGGGTGGCGCTGGCTATGCTGCCTATGAAGGACAACGAGAAATCGTTGTGACCCATGAAAGTTTTGGTTATACAAACCTACCGCCAGGACTTGCAGATTACAAGATTGTACAACTCAGTGATATCCATATTGGGCCAAGCATTGACCTAGATGACTTTGACGAAATCTTGCGATTAGCACTATTAGAACACCCAAACCGCGTTGTCATCACCGGTGACCTTATCGACAAGATACAATGGCTACCTGAAGTCTGTGATCGCTTAAAGGTATTTGCAAAACAAATTCCAGATGGCGTAGACTATATCCTTGGCAATCATGAATTCCATCATGATGTCAATAAAATCGTTGATGATATTAAAACAAAAACGCCATTAAACGTATTGATTAATGACAACATCCAAATCATGGGTGGTAAACAACCGGTCTATATTGCTGGCGTATCATATGACAATGAACGTCGTAAAGAAAACCGTGAAGCCATGATTGATAAGGCCTTGTCCGGTATCCCTAATAATGCCTTTGTTATTCTGTTGGCCCACCATCCAGAATTCTTTGATGAAGCCATCGAACGCAATGTGCCACTAACCTTGTCTGGGCATACCCATGGTGGACAAATCATTCTCTTTGGTATGCCTTGGGTACCGATTGGTACACCATATGTAAAAGGTCGCTATACAGAAAAAAATAGCGTATGCTACGTAAATAACGGATCTGGACACTGGTTCCCTATTCGTATTAACTGTCCGCGAGAAATTACGGTTATTACATTCTTTGACGGGGTGGCTTAGGCAGTGGCTTTGCTATATTAATAGCTATAATATTTAAGCCGTTTTAGATGATTAAAGTTCATAATATAAACGAGGTATTGTATTTGGTATACGATACCTCGTTTTATTATATGAAGTTATATAAGAGTTATGATATATTAGAGTTGAAATTTTAATTGTGTTGTGAAAGTATAGTTTTTATCGTGGGAGTAGTCATATGTTTTTAAAACTCTATAATTATTTTGTGCGAGGTATATTCATCTTTCTTTTTATAGGTATGACCGTTAGTCTAATTATAAATCCTGAAATAATAGAAGATGAAAATGATATTTATTTCTTTATTGCTTCTTATATCACAATATTAGTATTTTATTTTGGGTGGGGTTATGTTTATAAATATTTAGGACGTAAAAGAAAATAGTGGGGATATGATGAATATGTCGTTAAAGAACCTGATTTAGATACTTTTTTATGATACCCTGCTTAGAAGGATACACAATAAGCGATATTTTTGATAATGAACTGTATGATGAAAAATCTATGTATATTTTTTGAGTTTTGAATAGATAGAGGTCATAAACAAGTGAAAAATATAAATAAATTAACATATGTCTCTTATGATGGATTTATGGAAATGGATAATCTACGTAATAACTATGATTCTGTTTTAGAGCTTGATTGTAAAGATATAACAACAGAAGATAAGTTCTGGTTTTATTTCGGGTTATATTTTAACTTTCCTACACGGGTTGATAATTGGGCTGCTTTTTCCGATTGGATGAGAGATTTAGTGTTTTGGGATAGAAATAAATCTATTCTGATAATCTTTAAAAATATTGATGAGTTATTTTGTAGAGATCTAACATTACAATCCTTAGCTATGTCAGTCTTTTGGGAAGAAGTATTACCATATTGGGAGAATGAAGTAATAAAAGTAACGAGTGGATCGATGCAGCCACGTCAATTTGATGTATATTGCGTTATGAGTCAATATTATGATTTTTAGTATTAGTACTTGATATAGCGGGGAATCTTTTACTTCCCCTGCAGTCTTTTTCACGTTAATTAAGTAAATGGTTTGAAAATGGCAAGCGTAATAATTTTAATATCAGTATTTATATGGTGATTGGTAGAGAGCATATTCGACAAGATAAATTATGGAGGAATAAACATCAATGAGTGACTCAGATGCTTCTTTATATGATGAAGTTATTGAAGGTTTGAGGTGTAACAGAGAGTTAGAAATATATTATAATGATTCCACATATGGGATTGTTACTTATGGGGCGTTATGGCAACTCTGGAAAGATGAGGAGCTTTTAGCAGAATGTAATGATTTTTTACCATTATTAGAAAATCTGTTAATAAATGGGAGGAGTTTAAAAGATATTATAGAGCAGAGAGAGTGTGGATTACTTTTAATGTAAAAAGGCCTGAATTATAATCTAATGAAACTATAGAAGGAATGTAGATGATAGAATTAGAACCTATTAAGCAGATAAAAAGTCCAAGTTCAGAAAATGTTATAATTTTTGCTTTGCGATGTGTAAATTATATGATTATAAATGATAAACTTAATGGTTTAATTGTTTTGGACCTGGAGTGGAGAGAAGTTAATAGAATTTATATAGGCGAACAATTATTACTTATTGAAGCAATTTACACAGATATGGTGAGAAATAAAATTGTATTTAAGTTAGAGTCGTCTTTTTGCTTTGTAGATATTGATGCCCATTTTGTTAAGTTAATACCTATTCCCAAAAATATTAAGGAATTCTATTTTTATCAGTTATATAAATTTAGTGATGACATAATTTTAATGCGTACCAATAAAGGCATAGTATCTTTGTCATTGATTGATTATTCTGTTCGTATTATAGATGAAATAGCAGACTATGATGAAAAATTTGCATATTTTGTTTATGAAAGTGAAATAAAAGAGTCATTTCCTCATAATGAAAAATTAGTGTGTTTGGATACAAATAATATTACGATATTAGATGATTTTAAAAAGATTCAGATTCAAAACCCTATTTCTGTTCTGTATTTTGACGTATTTGTGACTGATAAATATGGTTTAGCTGTTGCAGAGAATCAATTACAGATTTTTAATCTCAATGGAGATATAAAAAGCAAGATATTATCATATAAAAGACCATGGTATGGTGGGCGAGTTGATATAGTTGAAAAAGATGATGGACTTCATTTATATGTTATAAGTCGTAATGATTGGGAAGAACTAACAAGTCTTTCAGAATATGTAATTCCATTTGATAAGACGCCTAATCATGTAATTCTATTATAAGATTTATATTTAGAAGGTCGTTGCTAGAAATATTGGTTCTTTTGTATTTGTTGCGGTAAATGAGAGTGTGCTAAAGATAAAATTAAATCTGATTAAAAAGGGATATAGATAGGTAATGCTTCAGGACTTAATTATAATAATAGGAATAATATTTTTTGCATATAAATTAATTACTCATGAAGGTAAGCTTTCATTAGCCAGAATTGTGGCAATGTTAGGTATGTCTATATGGCTTGGGTTTGGTTTACTTCATGAAGTCGTTTCGATATTTGTATTATTCTTTTGGTCTTCAGTTGTTATGGCGATTTCTTTGATTGGAATATATTATATACCTAGTAGTGAAAATTATGATGCAGTTGAAACACAAAAGCATCAGAAATTATTTAAAGGCGCATTATATTCTTGGTTATTTTTAGTAGTATTATACATATATTTATATGTTTTAACCTATTATTAAATATTGTATTTTTACTTGGATTCGTTTAGAGTGAGTTTTTGCAAAAGGGAAGAATTTGTGATAAATATGGTAAAAAACAAAAAAGGACGCTATAGTCTAATTTTCAGTAGTATATACTGAAGGATTTAGAACTATAGCGTCCTTTTATTTTCCGTTCATTTGAGGTATGAGAGGATGTTATAGATATGTCAAAGAGATGTGAGAGATTTTATTTCATGCGAACTGCTTCAGCGAATTCGTCTTCGGTCATGAGTTTTTCTTCCAAGATGATTTCTTTGATAGAGCAACCGCGTTTGTACGCTTCTTTTACGACCTTAGCACTCTTATCGTAGCCGATGTATGGTGTTAAGGATGTAGCAATCATAAGAGATTGTTCTACAAAGAATTTAAGTTTTTCAGGTACGAATTCTACGCCGTCGATGCAGTGTGTTGTGAAGGAATTCATCGCATCTGCGAGGAGGCGACAGCTTTCAACAAAATCATAGATCATGATAGGCATGTACACATTCAATTGGAACGCTCCGCTGCCTGCACAAAGCGTCATGGTTGTATTGATGCCGAATACTTGGGCACATACCATAGCAAGCGCTTCGCATTGGGTAGGGTTTACCTTACCTGGCATGATGGAGGAGCCCGGTTCGTTTTCAGGTAGATGCCATTCGCCATAGCCACAGCGAGGGCCAGATCCTAAGAAACGAACATCATTTGCAATCTTAAACAATGTAGTAGCCAATGTGTTAAGTGCACCGTGAGCCATCATGAACGCATCTTTCAAAGAGAGGCCTTGGAATTTGTTGTTTTTAACGCGGAATGGAGCGCCTGTTACCTCTGGCAATACGGTTTCCATAACGTCTAGATATCCCTTAGGTGTGTTCACACCTGTACCAACGGCAGTGCCGCCAAGGGCAACGTCGAGTAGATAATCAGCGTTTTGAAGGAGCATAGTTTTGGCAGTTTTTAGACCGTCCACAAAGGCGCTAATTTCTTGATCTACCATGATGAAAGTAGCATCTTGTAGGTGAGTACGACCAACCTTTTGCAAGCCTTTGCCTTTTTCTTGCAATTTTTCAAAGGATACAATAAGGCCGTCCAATGCAGGAATTACGCGTTTTGTAATTTCAAAGTACCCGCAGATATGCATTGCTGTTGGGAATGTATCATTTGTACTTTGGCCGCGGTTTACATCGTCGTTAGGATGAAGTGGATTAGATTCATCTAACTGTTTAGCCCGGTGAGCGATAACTTCGTTCACATTCATGTTTGTTTGTGTGCCAGAACCTGTTTGGAATACGGTCAATGGGAATTCATCATCCCATTTGCCATCTACGATTTCATCTACTACTTGAGCAATGAGTTTCGCTTTTTCCTCAGTTACTGCGCCACATTTTGCATTGGTTAAAGCACATGCTTTTTTGACAAGCGCAAGCGCTTTGATTTGTTCAATAGGGATGCGGTGGTCACCGATCTTAAAGTTATTGAACGAGCGTTGCGTTTGAGGTCCGTAAATTCGTCTAGCGTCGACTTCGACTGGTCCCATTGAATCATATTCAATTCTTGTTTCCATAATGTTTACAACCTCCTTAAAAGACATGCCGACCTTATCGTCGGTTCCTCTCTATTATATACAGAAAAACGGAAAAATATAATAGAAAATGATAATAAATACCAATTAGATATAATGCGTGCATGGCTATTACCTTTATACATATTTGATTTATATCTATAAATTTGTGTATACATAGCACATATATGGTTATATTTATTGTCAACATCGCTTTAACACGATAAAATGAATATAGCTTATAGTTAGTTTTATTTAATTTATAAGAGGAGGTAAGTACTTATGAAACATGATTTTATGAGCCATGACCTTCACTTGCCGGAACTTACGTTGCGTGGGATGTTATTAGGTGCATTGATCACTCTAATATTTACGGCATCTAACGTATACTTAGGTTTGAAGGTCGGTTTGACATTCTCGTCATCCATCCCGGCAGCCATTATCTCAATGGCAATTTTACGTTTTTTCAAGGATTCTAACGTTCTTGAAAACAACATGGTACAAACGCAAGCATCTGCAGCTGGTACCTTATCTGCAATTATTTTTATCTTGCCAGGTCTTTTAATGCTTGGTTATTGGCAAGGGTTCCCATTCTGGCAAACATTCTTGATTTGCGCATGCGGTGGTTCCCTCGGTGTGTTATTCACCATTCCATTGCGCCGTGCCATGGTAGTGAACAGTGACCTACCATATCCAGAAGGCCGTGCAGCAGCCGAAATCTTGAAGGTCGGATCTCACAATGGTGGTGAAGTTTCTAAATCTGGTTCCGGTATGGCAGACATCGTTTCCGGTGGTGCTGTAGCTGGTATCATCAGCCTTTGCGCTAACGGCTTCAAAGTTCTTGGCGATAGCATGAGCTTCTGGCTTCCAGTAGGTAGCAAAGGGATTACTCAAATTCCATTGGGCTTCTCCACAGCGTTGTTAGGTGCTGGTTACCTTATCGGTATCGCATCTGGTATAGCTATCCTCGTTGGTGTTCTCATCGCGTGGGCTGGCTTTGTACCTTACTTGACTAATGTATTTGCTCCAGATGGTGGTGCAACTGCAAAATTTGCTATGGGTATCTGGAAATCTAAAGTTCGCTTTATTGGTGCTGGTGCTATCGGTATCGCAGCAATTTGGACATTGATTACCTTGATTAAACCTATCATCGAAGGTATGAAAATTTCCGTTAAATCCATGAACAGCAGCGCTGCTGAACGCGAAACACATCGCATGGATACAGATATGAGCACAAAATCTGTATTGATCGTATTTGCCATCATCCTTATTGGTTTGGTTATTACGTTCTGGGATTTCGTATCCGCTGTACCTATTAGTGCAGGCTTGATGTGGACTCTTGTTGTTGTAGGCGTTGTAGTAGCTTTATTAATCGGCTTCTTCGTAGCAGCAGCTTGTGGTTACATGGCAGGTCTTATTGGTACATCTGCATCTCCAATCTCTGGTATTGGTATCTTGGCGACTATTATTTCTTCTCTAGTGGTATACTTCATCGCTTCTGAAAATAATTTGTTTGCTACCGAAGCAGGCGTTCAATTCGCTACAGCTATGGCTATCTTCATGACATCCGTAGTTATTGCTATTGCATCTATCTCTAACGATAACTTGCAAGACTTGAAAACTGGTCAACTCGTTGGTGCTACACCTTGGCGTCAACAAATTGCATTGTTACTTGGTTCCGTAGCCGGTGCTATTGCGATTGCTCCAGTTCTTAACTTGTTATACCAAGCATATGGTTTCACAGGTGCGTTGCCTCGTGCTGAAATGGATCCAAATGCTGCATTATCTGCTCCACAAGCAACATTGATGACTACAATCGCTCAAGGTATTTTCAATGCTAGTATGGATTGGAATTACATCTTGATCGGCGTTGGTGTTGGCGTAGTAGCAATCATTGTTAACTTGATTCTTAAGAGCACAACTGCTTCCTTAACATTGCCTCCATTGGCTGTTGGTATGGGTATCTACTTGCCTCCAACATTGGAAGTACCTCTTATTATCGGTTCTTTCTTGAGCTATTTCGTAGGTCGTTACCTCATCGCTCGTGCTAAAATGCGTGCTGGTGAATTGGCTGAATACGATGTAGAACAATCTAATCGTCGTGGTGTTCTCTTTGCGTCCGGCTTGATTGTTGGTGAAAGCTTGATTGGTGTAATTATAGCTGTTATTATTGTATTGTCAGTTACAACTGGTGGTGGTGAATCTCCACTTGAATTAGTTGGTCCTGAATTTGAAAGCACAGCTGGTTGGTTAGGTCTACTTGCTTTCATCTTCGCTGCACTCTATCTAGTTCGTCGTGTTGTAACTCACAAATTTGATAAAGCAGAAGCTCTCGCTATGAAAGCAGAGCAAGAACAAGCAAAGTAAGAGGTTAACCATGAAATTAAAACAGACTGTTCTCATCATGATGGCTGCCGCATTGCCACTCACATCTATGGCAGCCGCTAGTGAAACGATTCCTGTAACAAAGGATACTGGTGCTGTAGTAGCACAAAATAATCGTCACGATGTGACATATCGTCTCTCTAGCACGGCTACGCCAGAGCAAAACAAAAAATTACGTTCCGTAGCGAATAAAACTGATCGTGGTACTATCGAAGTGGTAGCGCCAAATGCAGATCGTTATATGGACCGTAAAGAGGTAGGCGTATCTCCTGTAGATGCAACTACAGATCATTTGAATCTCGTATTCCCAGAGGTTAAATCTGTTAGCCCTATCGTTGAAAAAGCTATCAATACAACGATTAAGAAATACGTGTCCAAGGTTCAAAATGACACTCAAAAATTGAACGAAAAAGAATCCAATAAAACGAATGTCATCATGTACTATGATGTAAAAACGGATAAAAATGGTATCTTTAGCGTTTTGATTCACACCTATACAATGCGTGATGGCGATGCAAATGGTGTAAATTATGTAAAAGGCTTTACATTCAATACTACAACAGGTCGTCAATTATCCTTGTATGACCTTGGTGGTTTGAATAAGAAGGAACTCGTTAATGCTATCAATAATAATCAACAAGTGAAGGATGCAGTTGGTGCGAATGCTACATTCGACAAAATGCCATCTGAATTCTACACAACTGAAGATTATTCGGTAGTGATGATTCTTCAACAAGATGTGGATACAATCCATAGTGCTGGTACCGTGTATGTACCAGTTGGCAATTTGCGCGACCGTCAAAATGATGTGACCAAATAACAAAACTAACTATATGTGTCTGTATTGTTAAACAATGCAAGGTGCGTAGCACCAAAAAGGGTACACAGACTGTTTTATGTGGTATAGAACTTAATACTTATTAAAAAGCCCCTCCGCGATGTGCGGAGGGGCTTTTGTGTGTATTGTTCTGTATGAAGAATAGTTGGATAGGACAAAAAAAGACAGCCCCGAAGGGCTGCCTAATTGATTATTTTGTTGGTTTTAATGGTAATGGGAATTGGATTGTCGTAGTCGGAATTTCCTCAGGCGGTGTTTGAACAATTACCTTCTTACCAAATTTCTTTTTAAATGCCTTTACTGTTCCAGGTTGTACAGAATCAGCCGTAATAACTAATACAGATGCATCATCTGTTGGTAAAATACTAATGATTTTACCTTGAGGTTCTTTGTTTTGATAAAGTGCCAATGCATCGGATTGGAGGTCTTCTAATTGGGCTTGTGTCAATTTGCCTTGGCTTACAATTAATGCATTATCGAGTTGTGGATCGTGAGCGTCAGCTAGTGCTGTATGAACTGTATCGAAGTGTTTTTTGTCCACTACAGAAACGTGCAATTTACCTTCCTTCCAGAAGAGAGCACCATCGTTTCTAAATTGTGTGAAGTCTTGACCATAGTGAAGGGCGTGGCTGATGACATTGGATGTTTTTTGTTCCACTTGTTGACGGTAGAGCGCATTGTGGAATGCCAATGCTTGTGGTGTTTGTGTCATACGGTAGGAAATTTCAGCCGCCTCTGCACGGGTTACGTATTTTTCTGGGTTAAACATCGTGCCTGGTGCATAGTTGGTAAATCCTAAGTATGCTAATTCACGGACTGCATCTTGTGCCCAAGGGGCTACGAATTTTTGGTCCCCATACGCTACTTGATCGAGTACAGTAGGATCATCTGTTGTATAGCCTAGATAATGTAGGTAGTTATCTGCTACCACAGCAAATTCTTGGCGGGACATATATTTTTCAGGTTTATATGTAGTGTCGCCATAGCCAGAGATGATATTCTTGCGCGCTACTGATTCAATAGCGAGGGCAGACCAACGGTCGGATGTAATATCTTTAAAGTGACTAGAGATGAACGCTGCTTGGCCATCATCGGTAATGTTGTTGAATAGGGAGGCCACTTCTTCGCGTGTCATTGGTTGATTAGGACGGAATGTGCCATCCGCATAGCCTTTCATCAATTTAGCCTTTGCTACGGCACTAATTGATTTAGAAGCCCAAAAATCACTTGGTACATCGGAGAAGATGTATGGTCGCACATCTTGGATATCCTTTGGAGACGTAACAACACCGGAGCGAAGTTGTTGGTTAACAACAGTATTAGCAGGTACAGCAGTTTTATTTTGTTCAGTAGCTGTTGTATCTTGAACGGTTGCCGTTGTTGTTACAGTATGTTGCGCTGGAGTAGCGCTTGGTGTTTGTGCCGGTGTAGCGGCAAATGCCATACCGGATGTAGTAAGTAAAGCGGACAGGATGAGGGCCCGTAATGTGTGTTTTGATACCTGTTGCATACATATCCTTCCTAATCATTTGGTAAATATATCAAAAACAGCGTTAGATAACGCTGTTTTTGAAGTCTCCTTAAGGACTAAAGTATATCGGAGTTTTGTCGCTATTAGCGTTTTACAGTCATTTTAACTTTGGAACCAAATACCTTGGAAATACCTTGTTGTGTTTCTTTGCTTGCAGTGCTAACTACAGCGTATAATTGATTATTTTCAACGTCTGGGAATACGGCGATAATATTGCCACCTTTTTCGTTTTTGCTGTAGTAGTTACGGAAATTAGATTCGATAACATCGTATTCAGTTTGGCTGTATTGAGATGGTTCAACTACTACATAGTTGTTGATAGTAGCATTGCCTTGGCTTGCCAAATTAGCTTTAATTGTATCCAAATCGGAATTAGATTTCAAAGCTACATGCAATTGATTGTCTCTCCAGTACATAACACCATAGTCTTGGAATGCTTCTGGTGTTTTATATGTTTTGTTGAGTTGAGTGAATACATTGTTTTCCAATGTTTCTTGTTGTTTTTGATCGAGTGGTTTTAATGTGCTGCGACGTACAGGTCGAACGATGCGTGGAGATTGTTCTGCTTTAGACTCAGAAACCTTGTCAGATTTTTTAGCCTTAGCTTCTTTTTCTACCTTTTTCGCATCAGCATCAACTTTTTTAGCATCAGATTTCACAGCAGCATCAGCTTTTTTTGCATCTGCCTTTGCAGCAGTATCTACTTTCTTAGCATCCGCTTTTACGTCTTTAGCGACTTCTTTTTCAACGGTTTTAGTTTTGTTTTCAACCTTTTCAGCGTCTTGCTTTGCATCTTCTTTAATAGCGGTAGCCTTGCTAGTAGTAGGGGCTGTTTCACCGTTTAAGATGCGGTTTAAGATTGTTGCCGCTTGTGCGCGTGTTACAGGTTGTGTTGGGTTGAAAGCAGTTGTTGCACCGGATGCTACATAGCCGCGTTGTGCCATGTATTCGATATCCGCTACATATGCTTTGGAAATGCTAGCACTGTCTTTGAATGTAACCTTTTCAGATTTTACAGGTGCATCAGGTTTTATTTTCTTTACTAAATTAGCTGCGGAAGCAACGAATTCTTCACGGTCCATCGCTTTAGCAGGGGCAAATGTAGATTTTGTTGTACCTTCCATAACGCCAGCAGCACCAACTAATTTAATAGCTGTATTGGACCAACGGTCGCTTTCAACATCGGAATAGGAAACGCCGTTTTCTTTTGTTACTAAGTCAGCAAGTTCTTGCTCGTTCATATTGTGTTGCAACACTTTGCCGTAAATGGCTGCTGCTTGTTCACGAGTAATGCTTTTACCAGGGCGGAATGTGTTATCTGCATAGCCGGATAAGTAGCCAGCCTCTGTCATTGCTTGGATGGCATCGCGAGCCCAGTTATCTTTTGTATCTGGGTATACGCCAGCTGGCAATGTTTCTTTAGCCTTTGCAGGAGCCTCAGATTTTTGTGTTGCTTTTGCAGTTGTTGTAGTTTTATCTGTAGTTGTAGTAGATTTAGCTGTCGCTGCTGGTGTAGTTTTCGCAGCAGTTGTTTTTGCATGTGTTGTCTTAGCAGTTGTTTTTGCAGCAGTTGTAGTATGTGCAGATGCTTTTGCATTCGTTACAACTGGTGTTTTCGTAGTTGTTGTAGTTTCTGCATGAGCCATGCCGAATGTAGATCCTAGCGCCAATGTAATCGCTAGAGATAAGGACAATTTATTGAGTTTCATGAGAAAGCTCCTTTCAAATTACGTTTATATACATAAATTATAGCACTTTTATGAAATAACCACTACTATAAGAAAATGTAATATATAAGGATAAAAATTAGATGAATAATGGTGAAAGTTACATTTTCATTATAGCAAATGAGAATGGTGCAATTTTGGGACTAAAAAATATCTACTTGATAAACATTTGCAAATAAAGAAAACACGGGAGTTATAGAAAAAATTTATAAAGCAGTACGTGAGTGTGATAAAAATCAATTTTGATTATTACTTTTAGTCATAAGGATATGATTTATACAACCCTAAATACGAATATAGCAATTGCTTGGACATTTATGGTGCCCTTATTTATAATTATATCGAAATGTTCTTTAAATATAACACTTTAAAGATCGTCAATTTATTGTATAGGCTGATAATTTGTGAAATTTTATCGACCTAAATGGATACATATCAAAATTTTTTTTGAGTTAAGTACTAGAAAAGTTGAGGACGAAAATATGAAAATTCATCTTTTCCAACAGTGTTTGATTGATATGTTCTACCCTCATGTTGGCATGGCTGGCGTAGAAGTACTTGAGAGACTAGGTTGCGACCTTGTAGTGCCTAAGAAACAAGTATGCTGTGGACAAATGTTCACAAACTCCGGTTACAATGATGCGGCTATGGATGCTATTAAGAATACAATCGAATGCTTCGAAAACGCTGACTATGTAGTTAGCATGTCTGGCTCCTGTGCCTTTGCTATTCGCGATGAATACCAACACTTCTTGGAAGGTCAACCTGAATGGCAACAACGCGCAGAAAAATTGAGCGGAAAAATTTATGAATTCACTGAATTCATTACCGATGTATTGGGTGTAGAAGACGTTGGCGCACGCTTTGACGAAACTGTTACATACCATACATCTTGCCACGTAACTCGCTTGATGGGTGTAAAAGAACCACCTTTCAAACTCCTTCGCAATGTAAAAGACCTTAAGTTGATTGAATTACCTCGTGCAGACCGTTGCTGCGGTTTCGGCGGTACATTCTCCGTTAAAAACCCAGAAATCAGCGAAGTAATGACACGCGAAAAAGCTTTGGAAATCGCTAGCACTGGTGCTAATGTAATTTCCGGTTCCGACCAAGCTTGCTTGATGAATATTGCAGGTATGCTTGACCGTCTTCATAAAGATGGTGAAATCGATCGCCGTATCAAAGTAATGCATATTGCTGAAATCTTAAACTGCCGCTAAGGAGGAGACGACATGGCACTTATATATGACAATCGCCCCTATAAAACACGTATAAAAGAATGTTTGGCTGATGATTTCAAAGTTGCAGCTATTAAAAAAGCACAAGACGTGTTTTATGATAAACGTAATACAGTAGTTGCGGACGTTCCTGAATGGTTAGATTTCCGCGCAGAAGCAGCTAAACTTCGTGATCACGTTCTTAACAATTTGGATTACTATGTAAACCAATTCGTTGAAAACGCTGAAAAAGCTGGTTCTAAAGTTCACTTTGCATTTGACGATAAAGAAGCAACTCAAATCGCTTTGGATATCCTTCGTGAACGCGAAGCTAAAATGATCGTTAAATCCAAAACTATCTTAACTGAAGAAATTGGTTTGAACGAAGTTCTTGAAGAAGCTGGTATCGAAGTAAACGAAACTGACTTGGCGGAATTCATTTTGCAAACTGCAGTGAGCCCACCATCTCACATCGTAGTACCAGGCCTTCACTTTGAACGTAATAAAATCCGCGAAATCTTTGCTGAAAAATTAGGCTATACAGGTACTGAAAACCCTACTGAAATGACTCACTTCGTACGTGGTTATGTACGTGAACGTTTCTTGAAAGCTGACGTAGGCGTTAATGGTTGTAACTTTGCAGTTGCTGCATCCGGTACTTGCACAATCGTTTCCAACGAAGGTAACGGTCGTATGGCTAGTTCCATTCCTAAGACTCAAGTAATCTTCTTGGGTGCAGAACGTATCGTTCCTGACTTCAAAGCTCTTGACGTAATGATGGAAATGTTGAACCGCTCTGCAGTAGGTTCTAAAATTTCCAACTACTTCTCCATGATGACTGGTCCTGGTCGTGCTGGCGAAGCTGACGGTCCTGAAGAAACTCATATCATCATTATCGATAACGGTCGTTCCGGTATCTTGGGTGGTACATTCCAAGAAATGTTACGTTGTATGCGTTGTGGTGCATGTATGAATATCTGTCCTGTATACCGTCACATTTCTGGTCACGGTTATGGCTCCGTATATCCAGGTCCAATGGGTGCTGTATTGACTCCATTGTTCAAAGGTTACGACGTAGCAGGTGATCTTCCATACGCTTCCACATTGTGCGGCGCATGTACAGAAAACTGTCCAGTAGCTATTCCATTGCATGAATTATTGATGGAACACCGTCATATTATGGCTGACATCGAAAAAACTCGTCCGAAAGCAGAAGAAGCAATCTTCACTGCAGCGGCTAAGATGTTTGGTAACTCCACATTATTCGACCTTGGTACAAAAGCTGGCGCTATCGGCATGAACTTGATTAGTAACAAAGAAGGCAATATGCCTACATGGACTCAAGCTATTCCAGTTATGAACGGCTGGACTAAATCTAAAGAAATGGGTACATTGAAGTTCAAGAAATTCCGTGACTTATATGCTGAACATGAAAAGAACAAGAAGAAGGAGAAAAAATAATGGATGAAGCTAAACGTAAACAATTTATTGCACGTTTATCTCGTGCATTAGGCCGTGATCAAGAAATGTGCCCTGCCTATGTAGAGGATTTTGATTACAGCCATGGTCCTCAAGAAACTATGTTCAAAGATTTGAATCAAGATCAAATTTTGACAATGTTTAAGGAACAATGTCAACGTGTTGGTACAAAATTCGTTGAAACTACACCTGATAAATTAGGTGAAACAATTTTGGCAGCTATCGAAGACTGGGGCAATGGTAAGATTGTATTCCCAAGCACTCCTGAAGTAGACGAATATAAATTAAAAGAATTATTCGAACAAGATGCAGCTAATAATGGCGGCACTCGTACATACTTCCAATGGGACCCAGCTAAAGGCCGTGAAGAATGTATTTCTAATACTGCAAATGCAGATATTGGTATTACATTCCCATACTGCGGTATTGCTGAAACAGCTACTGTAGTACAAGCATCTGGCGAAGCATCTGGTCGTGCTATCAGCTTGTTGCCTACAACTCACATTGCTGTATTGTACACTGATACAATCAACCCACGCATGACACAAACAATGGAACATTTGGCTGAACGTTACCACAATGATCCAGCTAATTTCCCTACAAATATCTGCTTGATTTCCGGTCCGTCTCGTACGGCTGATATCGAGCTCGTTACTGTAGATGGTGCTCATGGTCCTATCCAAGTAACATATGTCCTTGTTAACAGATAGTCCTAATACTAGAGGCTTAATATAACTAAAGACTGTATAAGGCGATCTTCCGATGGAAGGTCGCCTTTTTGCACCTTTGTATAGAATGCAAAATAGGCATACATCTATTTGTAGAAATTTCGATATAGCACTTGTAAATTTTTCGATGTATGATATACTAAGTTCATAACCTATTATTTTAATATGAATTAAACGAGGTGTATTATGAATATTCCATTCTTTACGGATTACCTCATGCTAAGCAATTCATTGAGTATTGGTATTATCGCAGTGTTTGTACTTGCCTTAATCGGTATTTATGTATTGCAACGTAAGGGTACATCCTTTGGTAATCTTGTTATTATTGGCACTATTGTTGGTGCCGTATTAGGCGTAGCAATTCAAGTTATTGCTGGTTTTCCTGATGATCCGTCTAAGGTGGTCTACATCAAGGAAAGTACGAAGTGGTTCTCCCTTGTGGGTGGTGGGTTCATCGACTTAATCCGCATGCTTGTTATTCCTATCGTATTTATCTCCATCGTCCATGTTATTTTACACATGGAGGCAGGGGCTAATCTTAAGAAGTTGGTAGTTGCCATGGTGTCCACTAACCTCGGCATGGTGGCTGTAGCCGCTATCGTAGGCCTTATCCTCGGTAATGCTTTTGGATTAGGTCAAGGTTTTGATATTGTTGAGTCCGGTAAAAAAATCCGTGAAATCAAACCGATGGTGGATACATTCCGTGCTTTGATTCCTAGCAATCCTATTCAAGCTGCTGCAGAAACAAATGTTATTGGCATCGTAGTATTTGCCATCATCTTGGGCAGCGTAGCCCGTCTCTTAAAACAAACGGGCACCAATAACATGGAAATCTTTACAAAGTTATTTGATGAGCTTCATCAATTGATTTCCTGGGTTGCCGATTTCATTATTGGCCTTATGCCATACGGCGTAGTTGCTTTATTGGCATCTACATTGGCGACACGTGGCTTGCAAGCCATCCTCGACATGGGACTTTTCGTAGTATTGCTTTACGTAGGTCTTTTGATCATGTTCGTCGTTCAAGCTATCTTAATTGCTAGCTTTGGTTACAACCCGATTACATACTTTAAAAAAGCGAAGGCTCCATTATTGTTGGCCTTCACATCCCGTTCCTCTATGGGTGTATTGCCATTGACTGTTGAAACATTGACAAAACGTCTTGGCGTAAATGCTACAACTGCTAATACAGTAGCATCCTTTGGTACTACTGCAGGCATGCAAGGTTGTGCCGGCGTATTCCCAGCTCTTGTGGTAGTTTACATTTCTAATGTAGCGGGTATCCCATTTGACTTGACAATGTACATCATGAGCGTTATCGTTATCGCTATTGGTTCTGTTGGTATTGCAGGCGTTCCTGGTACGGCTACAATGGCTGCATCCGTATCCCTTAGTGGTACTGGTCTTGGTGCATACTTTACATCCATCAGCCCGATTCTTGCTATCGATCCATTAATCGACATGGGACGTACATGCTTGAACGTATCCGGTTCCTTAACAAATGCACTTGTGGTAGATAAAATTATGGGCACCATTGATAAAGATGCGTATAACAATCCTACACAAGGTGAGGAATAATAGTTAAATAATCATATTGATTGTGAAAGCAGCAGACATTAGGTCTGCTGCTTTTTGCGTAGTTGGACTATGTGTTGTAATAGAATGCATAGATTGTAATGCAATTGAATTTATATCCTTCTTTGATGCAATCGAAAATAATTATTATTACATTTTGTAATATCAAAATACAAATATTTATATATATAATTGTGACTATGGATACGTTTTCAAGTATTACATAAGCGTATAATGTACATATAAAAGTTTCTATATATGCTTAATAAATATAAGCCAAGAGGTAGTACTATGATTACAGAAGAAGTAAAAGAACTTTTAATTGCAGATTATCCAAAGTTTGAAGATATGACACGCAAGTTTTATAAGAAAGAGATGTCTATTGCGGACTATAAGGGCAAGTCCGGCGCATATGGTAGCTACGCCGAACGTGGTGCTGCTACGGGCATGAGCCGTTGGCGTTTTAATTGTGGTCGCATCAAACAAGAACAAATGCGGTTCTTAGCAGATACTATCCGCAAGTACAATCTTACACATATTCATTTCACAACCGGTCAATGCTTACAAATGCATGGACTCGATGGGGAAACTATTTTACAGCTCTTCAAGGAATGTTATGAACATGGCATTTATAATCGCGGTGCAGGCGGCGATAATCCAAATGTAGTAGCCAGTATCTTACGCGGCATTGATCCTCGCGAGACCTTTGACATTTCACCATATGCGGCAGCTATTAGCGAATTTCTTATGGAGCAAATGTTTTATATCAAGATTCCCCGTAAGTTTAAGATGGGTATCGATAATGGATTTGATAGCACACCACATGCTACCTTTAAGGATCTGGGGTTCAATTTAACAAAACATCATACCTTTGATGTATATGCGTGTGGTGGTATTGGTCCTAATCCTCGCATCGGTATTCCCGTAGCTCGTGATGTGCAACCTGAGGATATTTTATATCATGTGAAAGCTATGCTCATGGTATTTGCAAACCATGGTAACTTTAAAAATCGCGGCAAAGCACGTACCCGTTATATGCCTGCAGAAATGGGGGGCGCGGAAGCTTTCATCAAAACCTATGAAGAAACATTGGCAATGGTGAAAGAGGTTGAAAAATTGACCATTAATCCTGCAGATTATGCTTATGAAATTACGAAGACGGGCAAGCGCGATGATTCGGTAGAAAATCATCGTATTCATCGTCAAAAACAAGAAGGTCTGTACTTTGTAGAATACCACCCAGTTGGTGGCGATGCGAACGTTGAACATATATTGGCGGCCCTTGATTATGCTGTTACACTAGACCAAGTAGAGGCTCGCATTGCACCGGATGAAGCCTTGTTTTTTATCAATTTGACCGCTGACGAAGCTAGAAAAATTGCGGAATTAACAGATGATAGCGCACGCGATGATTTTCGTCGTTCCGTATCCTGTGTGGGCTCTACAGTTTGTCAAATCGGAATGCAAGATTCTAATGGCTTGCTAAAGGCTGTCTTTGATCATCTTGAAGCAAAAGGTATTGATACGAAAAAATTGCCGCGAGTACATATTTCTGGTTGCCCACATTCTTGTGGGACTCATCAAATTGGGGAAATTGGATTTCACGGTGCTGTAAAACTCGTAGATAAGAAGCCACAACCTGCTTTCATCATCGTAGATGGTGGTTCAGAACATATGGGTTCTGAAAGTTTTGGTAAAATGGCTGGGAATATTGTAGCTGCAAAAATTCCAGCATTTATGGAGGCGTTAGCCAATATACTTAATGAGGCACCAGAAGCGGATTTTGGTTCTTGGCGATTGACTCATAAGACTCAATATATGGAACTTGTAAAAGCATTTGAGTAAATATGCTTTCCGCTTGTGATAGGGAAAGGGAGAGACTAGCCTTCGGCTAGTCCTTCCCCTACGGTGGGCATGGCATCACTACTCTAAAGCCTAGCCGCAGGCTAGCTTCTTCCAGATGGAGGGCGTGGCGCCATTAGTTTAAAGCCTTTTTATATAAATCAATCGGGTTATCTAGGTGTTATGTGTTTAAAGTGTGTAGTTCTATTTTGATGGGACGCCTTTATAAATATGGTTATAAAAAAGTACGAATATACTTGTGCAGCGACTTTGCGAAGGACGGAGCAAGCAAGTATATTCGTACTTTTTTAACTAGGTTGTAGAAATGAAATGGGGCCCCATCAAAATAGGGAGAATAACCTTGAAAAGCATATGTTGCCTAGATAACCCTTGATTGATTGTGTTATAATAGGCTTTATAGTAGTGTTTGGAGGATTTATCAGATGTTATTTACCGTCAATACAGAAGTCTGTACACGATGCGGCCTTTGCGTAGCTGACTGTCCGACAGGCTTGCTAGTGATGTCCGAGAATGGGCCTGTGACTGGCAAGGGAGGTTGTATCTCCTGTGGGCATTGTATTTCCGTATGCCCAACGCTTGCTCTTGATAGTGATATGACACCACGTAAAGAGCAAATCGATATCACAAAAGAACAAAAATTAACGCCAGAGCAAGCTGAGTTATTCTTGCGCAGCCGTCGCTCTATTCGTAATTATCAAAATAAACCAGTTCCTGCTGAATTGATTCGCAAGGTATTGAATGTGGCTCGTATGGCGCCAACTGCGACAAATACGCAAGGAATTTCATATATCGTAATTCGTGATAAACAAAAATTACGCCACATTGCAGATCTCGTTCTTGAGTGGATGCATTTAGCGGCAAAAACTGTGCCGATTATGCGTCTTTATGCTCGTGCAGCACAAGCTGAAGTGGATAAGGGTAAGGAATACATCTTGCGCGATGCGCCTGCGTTAGTAGTGGCTATCGGTTCTAAAAAGGATATTCATCGTACTCACGATAGTGGTCATTCTTGCTTGTCTTATGCAGAGTTGTATGCACCAACATTAGGATTAGGTACTTGTTGGGCAGGGTTCTTTGAACATGCTGGGGAAGCAGAATATGAACCATTATTGGATCTATTAGGTGTGCCAGACGATAAAATCATTGCTGGTGGTATCTTAATGGGCTATCCAAAGGTTCGTTACCGCAATATTGTGGAACGCCAACCATTGGACGTTACATTCGACACTGAAGAATAAACGTGATTGATACTAAAGAATAAAATAAAAGCGATACTCTAAAAAAGTTAGAGTATCGCTTTTTGTTAGTTTGCAGAGGTAATGCTACCTTTGAAAGTATCGTTGATGAATTGTTTGATTGCATCAGATTTGTAGATGTCTGCAATTTTTTTGTATGTTTCGTTATCTTTGTCTTGGCTACGTACAGCAAGGATCATAACTGCTAAAGGTTCGTCTTTAGGTTCTAAGAAGAAACCTTGTTTTTCTACGTTAAGACCTGCGCTTTGAACATAGTTCATAGGAATTGCTGCCACAACAACATCATCTAAGCTGCGCGGCAATTGAGCTGCTTCAAGCTCTTGGATTTGAAGGTTTTTAGGGTTAGACGTAATATCTGCTACTGTTGCTTTAAAGCCAACGCCATCTTTTAATGTAATGAGACCTGCCTTAGCAAGTAATGCAAGACCGCGACCGCCGTTTGTTGGATCGTTAGGAATCGCTACGATAGCGCCATTTGGCACATCTTGTGCACTATGTACAGAGTTACTATACAATCCCATAGGCATTAAAATCGTTTTGCCAATAGCTACAAGGTCGGAACCATTTTGTTTGTTAAAGTTTTCCATAAATGGCACGTGTTGGTATGCGTTGAGTTGGATATCTCCATCAGCCAATGCTTTATCCGGTGTTACATAATCGGAGAATTCTACAACCTTAAGGTCGATACCTTGCTTTTGAGCCTCTTTTGCAACTGCTTCTGCTACTTGAGCATGAGGACCCGCAGTAGCACCAATTTTAATTTCCTTTGGTGTCTGACTAGATTGATTTGTATTTGTGCCACAGCCTGCGATGGCGAATGCTAAAACGCCAACGAGAAGAGGGGCAATAAATTTCTTTAATTTCATGATAACATCCCTTTCTAAATACATATAATGGATATATCCTATCATGTAAATGGGGTTTTGTATATAGATAAAAATATAGGGGGTGGATATAGATTAAAACTATGGCTCCTACGATGTTTGTAAAGTAGAGTTATTAAGTAATTGAAAGTAGCGTTATCTAGATATATCTAAAAAAATCGAAATATGATATAATACAGATAAGTTTTATACAATTAAAGCGGTGGAATAGAAACATAATACTTAGGAGGTCTTTATGTTTAACTTTGATTTTTATAATCCTACACATATCGTATTTGGTAAAAATCGTTTAGATGAATTAGATACATTGGTACCAAAGGATGCAAAGGTGCTCATTACTTACGGCGGTGGATCTGCTGTGCGCAGTGGTCTGATTGACCGCATTGTGAAAGCCCTTGGCAACCGCAAGGTAGAGCAATTCGGCGGTATTGAGCCAAACCCATCCCTTGAAACGTGTGAACGTGCAGTAGCTTTCATTAAAGAACATGGCGTAGATTTCGTTCTCGCTGTAGGCGGCGGTTCTGTAGTAGACGCTACAAAACTTATTGTTATGGGCGCTACTTATGATGGTCCTGTCATTGAAGTTATGAAAGCTGGTATACCAGAGGTTCCAGTGGAAATGGTGCCAAATCCATTACCATTTGGTACAGTTATGACACTTCCTGCCACAGGTTCTGAAATGAACAATGGTGCCGTTATTACTTATGGTGATGGTAAATATCCTGTGTTCAGTAGCTTAGTATTCCCTAAGTTCTCCATGCTTGATCCAACATTGACTTTCACATTGCCTGAAAAACAAGTTAAGAATGGCGTTATTGATACCTTTGTGCATACCACAGAGCAATATTTAACATATCCTGTAGAGGGCCGTATTCAAGACCGTTTCAGCGAAGGTATTTTAAAAACTATGATTGAAATCGGTAAAGAAACGGTAGAAAATCCAGACAACTACGATATTCGTGCTAATCACGTGTGGGCCTCTACCTTAGCATTAAATGGTCTAATCGGTGCCGGCGTGCCACAAGACTGGGCAACACATCTTATCGGTCATGAGTTAACTGCAGCGTACCATCTTGACCATGGGATTACATTAGCTATCGTATTGCCTGCATTGTTAGAAGTGAAAAAAGCAGATAAACTCGATAAATTGGCACAATATGCTACACGTGTATGGCATATCACAGAAGGTACAACAGAAGAAAAAGCAGATAAGGCTATCGCTAAAACGCGTGAATTCTTCGAGTCCCTTGGCGTATCTACACATTTGAAAGACTATGGTCTAGGCGAAGAAGCAGTTGATAAAGTTGTGAAACAATTAGAAGGTCATGGTATGACACAACTTGGTGAAAAAGGTGATGTTACACCAGAAGTGGCTCGCGAAATTTTAATGCGTGCCTTATAATTAGTAGAATAGTGTATATATTAGAAAAGACACCTGGTGGGTGTCTTTTCTTTGTACATTGTATGGAGAATATGATGGCATTATATACATTTTATGAATATCATAATCTAGTGTAAATGAAAGAAGGCGATATATTAATGGAACAATCACATAAAGGGCGTCAAGCTTTTAGTTATGCTTTTCCTATTATGGCTCCTATGGGCATAAGCTTATTTGTTATTGGTTTAGGCTTTGGTTTATATGCTACGAGTCAAGGACTGCCTTGGTGGACTGCACCAGTTTTGGCGGCTACCATTTTCGCGGGGTCTATGGAGTTTGTGACTATTGGTATGTTGGTGGCTGGATTTGATCCTATCAATGCTTTTATATTGACCATGTTTGTTAATGGTCGCCATTTCTTCTACGGTTTGTCTGCGCTTCAACGGTATGTTCATATGGGTTGGAAGTGGTTTCCTACCGTTGCTTGGATGTGTGATGAAAGCTTTGCCATCAATATGGGGACGAAACTGCCTAATGATGTAGATGAAAAGTGGTTTTATTTCCACGTGTCTTGGCTTAACTATGTATTTTGGGTATTTAGTACCTTTATAGGCGGGCTATTTGGTAATTTATTAGCTACAGTAGACTTACGGGGCATCGATTTTGTATTGCCCGGATTATTCATTGTGGTATTTCTTGAAATGCTATTTAATGCAAAGAATAACAAAATTAGAGCCTTTGGTGTAGCTGGTGCGGTTATAGCACTAGCCATGCTCTTATTGGTTGGAAAATCCCTCTTTATGCTTCTATCTATGAGCTGTATGCTAGTAGTTTGCTATCTTGCGTACAAATGGGGAGGTGTGCGCCTTGACTAATATAGAAATGGTTATGACCGTTGCTATCGTAGTAGCAGGTACATTATTGACTCGCTTTGGAGCGTTCCTCATATTCCCACCTGGGAAAAAGGCGCCAGATTTTGTACTCTTTTTAGGCAAAGCATTACCTGCTGCCGTTATGGGTATGCTCGTCGTATATACCTTTAAGGAAACCGTCGTTTTAGCATACCCATATGGTATCCCTGAATTGATAGCATTACTGGTTACAGTAGGATTACATCTATGGAAACGGAAGATGCTCGTATCCATTGCCGTAGGTACTATAGTGTATATGCTTATCGTACAAAATATATAATATTACTCCAGAATCAAAGAACGTTTTTGGAAAAGAGGATAGACTGATTACTGGATTTGAGCGGATTTTAATTTATAAAATTAGTTAGAGTAAACATGAATCCTCGTATTCTTATTATGCTGAGAGTATTATGTTAATGAAATATCCCCTTCGTCAAACGACTTTGGCCCTGCGAAGCCCGCAGGGCGAAGTCAGACCCGGCCGGTGGAGGCTTGACGAAGGGGATATTTCATTTATGTATGTTGCTAGAGATAAGAATGCGAGGATTCATAAACTATAACTATTTTAGTTGTAAAATCCGCTCAAGCCCCGCAGCAGTATGATGATTTTCCAAAAACGCTCTTTGATCAAGTAGCTCCATGAGATCCATATCTGTAATGGATAATTTGAAGTCGAATACATCAAAGTTAGCTTCTATATGACTTACGTTATTTGCCTTTGGCAATGGAATGATGCCTCGTTGGATATGCCAACGCAAGATGATTTGATGCTTTGTTTTTCCATATTTCTCAGCCAAGCTTTTGATGATAGGGTGGTCAAATATAGGTTGACGATTGCGTGTGAATGGGGACCAAGCCATGCCCACAATTTGGTGTTTTCGCATCAATTCCCACAAGGATTTACGTTGGTTGAATGGGTGGCATTCGATTTGGTTTACCACAGGTTTTACATTGCAGTGGTATAGCAAGTCGATTAAGCGGTCTTCGTAGAAGTTGGAAAGACCCAAACCGCGTAGCACGTTTTGGTCGTATAATTCCTCCATAGCGCGCCAGGAACCGTAGTAATCGCCTATTGGTTGGTGAATAAGCATGATATCTATATAATTAGTATTTAACTTCGTTAGAGAACTTTCAACAGCACGCATCGTAGCATCGTAACCGGCATTGGTATGCCAAATTTTAGTGGTTACAATGATGTCGGACCGATTAATACCAGATGCACTCATGCCCTTGCCGACGGCTTCTTCGTTATCATAATAAGCTGCCGTATCAAGTAAACGGTATCCAGCCTGTAAGGCATTCGTTACAGTTTGCTCCGTTTCCTCCGACGTTCCTGTTTTGTAGGTGCCAAATCCGATGGATGGCACAAAGCTACCATTATTTAAAATTCTAAAATCCATACGTTCTTCCATGAGAAACCTCCATATGTATACTTGTTCAGGAATATTATATCAGATATTATTTCTGACTAGTAATATCTAATCATATAGGGAATTAGCTTTCATACAATTCTTATTGATTTTGTGATATACTAAGGTATTGATAAAAATCAATACAATGGATAGAGATAAGGTGAAAGTATGAACAAATTTCGACTTGGTGCTGTAATGGCACTATTGGTCATTGTTGTATGTGCGATTACTGGTTGTGGTACATCTACGGTATCCGTTGCCGATGTTACTTATAAAGATATGCCGTTACAAATTCATAATGAAGCGAATGTAACAGCTCTTAATAAGTCCACTATTACGCCCGCTGTATCAGGTGCGGCTACGTATGCTGTGAAGGTAGGCGATAAGGTCACACAAGGTCAAGTGGTGGCGACGATTGATACGTCGGCATTGCAACAACAATTAGCATCGCTACAAGGGCAACTTAGTGCGGCCCAATCTTATACGCCGTCTGTTGAAACAACGACGACAACGACGGCGCCTACGGTTAGTAGTGCTCAGCTTGAAAGTGCTCGCCAAATGCGCGAGGCTGGTAATATTACCGAAAAGGAATATAATCGTATTTTAGAACGGTCTCGACCTCAAACTGTGACAACCACAACTGGTGGTGGCGGTGGTGGCAATGGCGCAAGCGTTGCTGCTATTGAGGCCCAAATTGCTCAGGTGTCCGCACAAATAGCTGCCGCTAATATTACGGCTCCTATAGCTGGTGTGGTGACTGCTATTTACAATGAAGATCGTCAAATGGCGATTGCAGATCGTCCATTTATGTTGATACAACAAGAGACGCCTATGGTAGCATCATTGAGTATTCCTCGTGATGCGGCTATGAAATTAGCTAGCCCAGAGGCAAAATCAAGCATTAAAGTGTCTTTACATGTCGGTGATTCAGATATTCCAGGTGAGTTGACCTATATAGATACAAACCAGCCTGAAAATGTACCAAGTGTACTAGTTAAAGCTACTTTCAACAACGAAAAAGGAGCTATTAAGGCCGGTGAATTTTATAGTTTGACCATCGAATCTAGTGCTCAAGCTAAGATGCTCGTTGTTCCTGCTGCGGCAGTACGTGAAAATCAAGATGGTAAATATGTATATGTATTAACCGCTGATAATACGGTAGACGTACGTGTCGTTGAAGTAGGGGATGAACAAGATGGGTATGTGTCCATCATGACAGGCCTCAATGAAGGCGAACAAGTTATTACAACCAAGGGAACCTTTGAACTAGGTGAAAAGGTGAAGGTTCAATAAATATCTTATGGGTAGCTAGAAACTAGCAACCATGAATGTTGAAAAGGAGGAGATTATTATTTTAGAATTTAAACGTTTTGAATTAAGAGATAAACCATTAATCGATAAATATTTTGAACAACATCATTACGAAGCGTCGGATAATTGCTTTACTACATTGTATATGTGGCAAGAAGCCTATGGCATTCGTTGGGCTGAAGAAAATGGCGTATTGTACATCCAAGGTGGTGGTAAGCGCGATCCATTCCTATTACCTCCATTTGCTGGTAAGGATGCGAAGTTCCTCGATGGTTTATTGCGTGCAAAAGAATGGTTTGTAGAAAATAAATTACCATTCATTTTCAAAGGTGTTAGCAAGGTTGTGAAAGAACGGATGGAGGAACTATGCCCAGGCCGTTACGTATTCACCCCTGACCGTGATAACTACGAATATATTTATAAGTCTGAAGACCTTATCAATTTGTCCGGTAAGAAATTCCGTCAAAAGAAAAATCACTTGAATCAATTCCGTATGCAATATTCCAACTATGAATATGTGCCAATTACAGAAGACATCATTCCATTATGCCGTGAGACAGCAGCGTCTTGGGTGGAAACTCATCACGAAGAAGGTATTGAAGATGAATTAGTGGCTATTAATTTACTCTTTGATCATTGGGATGTCTTGGGCTTAAAAGGCGGCGCTATTAAGTTGTTTGGTCGCGTAGAGGCTTTCAGTATCGGCGAATTAATGAATGATAGAATGGCTTTAATTCACATCGAAAAAGCCAATCCGGATATTCGCGGTTTGTATCAAGCAATTAATAATGAATTCATCCGCCATGAATTTAGCAATGTAGAGTTTATCAATCGTGAAGAAGATATGGGCTTGCCTGGTCTTCGTCAAGCGAAGGAATCCTATAATCCTGATCATTTTGCAGAAAAATATGATGCTGTATATGCTAATGAAGCAGATAATGCAACGGGCGGTAAATAATCAGGTCAATTTAATAATGAATGTGAGAGTGGTACTGTATGGTGCCACTCTTTTCCGTTATAATAAAGGGTAGAGTGTGTGAAATACATTCTACTACATGAAATATATAGCTCTAGAGCTATTTAGGATAGAAAGGAAATCGTATGGATTTTAGAATTGCTACATCACAAGATACCCCTCAAGTTGAAGCGCTATGGGCGTATTGCTTTGAACCAAAAGAAGATCCCTTCTTTCAATATTATTTTTCTAACTGTTATGAACCGGAGAATACTGTCATAGGTACCCAAGAAGGTCAATTGCTCTCCACTGTTCATTTGCGTCAATACAACATCAATGTGCGCGGAGCTATCTTGCCTACTAGTTATATGGTTGGTGTTGCTACTCATCCAGCTGCACGTCGTGGTGGCGTAGGTGGTGCATTATTGTTGCACTCCTTAGAAGAATTGCGCCGTCGTGGTCAAGGCATTACCATTTTAATGCCTTCTAAAGCGGGATTTTACCAACAATATGGCTGGGATTTGTACGCTCATCAATGGGTACAGACCATGCCATTAGAAAGTTTGCGTCCTTTGACGGATAAAACAGTATCCTTTGGATTGCTAAATGATGTAGAGCAATGGACATTGCTTGATCCTGTTTACAAAGCCTATACGAAGGATTTATGTGGCTATGCGGAACGCGGCGAGAAGGAATGGAAACGTCTATTAGGCAGTTTCTTTGCTGAAGGTGTGAATATTGCGGTCGTGAAAAACGATGAAGGTCAAATCGAAGGTTACGCTGTATATCGTTTGGGGGCCCCTGAAATTCCTGTTACAGAATTTGTATATACAACGCGTCGTGCTCAACGTGGTTTGCTTAATTATTTTTATAACCATCGTTCTCAAGGTGAAAGCATTCGCTGGAATGAAGGGTTGCATGATACGGGTTATAGATTTGTTCCTGATGGAAAAACAGGTCATACAACGATGCCGTATATGATGGCGCGTATCGTAGACGTAGAAACAGCGTTGACTACGGTACCTGTTAATCCAGAAGCCGTTATGATGCCAATTACCTTAAACATTAAGGTTACCGATACATTATGCGATTGGAATAATGGCGTGTTTGCCCTTAGCTTAGGTGAAAGCACTTTACCTAACGTAAAACGCGTTTCTGCTGAATCTGTGGATGAAATCGATATCACTATAGACATTGGCGGTCTAACAGTCCTGTTGATGGGGGCTGTATCAGCTAAAGATCTTGTGTTTGAAGGTAAATTACAAGGCGAATCTCATTGGATTGATTATCTAGATATGGTATATCCTAAACAAAATACATATATCAACGAATGGTGGTAATATGAGCTGGAGAACATATACAGTAAAAGAAGAGGTAGATACAACAGTATCTGCTTATGTAAAAGAGCGATTTTCTTTATCCTCTCGAAATGTGCAGATGATATTCCGTAAGAAACGGGTGAAGGTCAATAGCCGCGTTGCTCATTCCAAGCGTATGCTAAGAAAAGGGGATGTTATTACTATTGAGTTACCACAAGATAAGGATTATGGTGTAGAGGTTGAAAAAGGACCTATAGAGGTTCTCTATGAGGATGAACACACACTTGTGGTGTATAAGTCTCCATTTATGCTAGTTCATCCAGCAGGTCAAACGAAATATCATACATTGAGTAATCTGGTGGCTGGCTATTATGCTAAACGCGGCGAAGTTCATAAAATTCGGCCTGTTCATCGCTTGGATCGAGATACAACAGGTGTTATTATGTTTGGCAAAACCCGTGAGGCAGAACAATATTACACTAAACAGCTACAAGAAGGTCGAATTCACCGTGTCTATCGCGGTCTCGTAGAAGGAAAGATTACATCTGATGGTGTGGTGAATGAACCTATCGGTGTGGATCCGGTATTTGATAATCGCCGCTGTGTTGATGAATTTGGTCAAGATGCTGTAACCGAATATCATGTGATTGAATATGATGATGTACAATCGTTGTTAGAGTTTACATTGCTAACCGGACGAACTCATCAAATTCGCGTTCATATGGCTCATATTGGTCACCCTATCATTGGCGATGCCATGTATGGTATGCGGAAAAAACCGTATACGAGACAGGCCTTACATGCCTATTCGTTGACATTTATACCATATGGACAATCTGAACTGGTGACTGTTATCGCACCTGTACCATCTGATTTAGGTCGTGAACTACAAAATAAAAAGCTGCCCTAGGGCAGCTTTTTGTATAAGTGTATAGGTTTGACAACGAAAAAAGGACTCCTGATGGAGTCCTTTTTCATGTAAGGGGAGTGTTAGTATTAACATCAAATGACCTATGTATTTAAACAAGTAGTAGGTTTGGGGTTAGTATTACTTGTCGGGAGATAAATACATTAAGTAATCAGGGAATATTTACTTATAATTATCATTTGATGTAGTAATTATAAGTAAATACTATGAAGATAAAATGAACTTCTAAAAAATATTTTATGAAATTTAGATGAAATGTAAAATTCGTTTATTAAATGTTGATAAATGCCATACTTCTTGATATGATAATAGAGGAGGATAATATCTTCTCTTTATTTTTTTTAAAAATATTTAAAAAAATCGTTCTAGTTATAAGACTTTTGTTGTTGGGTTAGAAAGGGGGCCACTATGAAGTTGCTTATAGCTTTGATGGCCTTTTTTTGCCTCATAACATATTCGAATACAGCACAAGCGACTGATTGGTACTATGTAAGTCCTGATGACAAAGGTAATCAACTCTTTATAGATAATGATAGTGTTCAAAAAAGCGATTATGATGCTGTTCTTTGGCTAAAGGTTAATGAACCAGGTGGCGATGAACTTCGCTATAAGGTATATATTAGCCGTTATAATCGGACCATGGAAATTCTAGAAGTAGATGCGTATATGCCAAACGGCACTCAATATGATAATGTTGATTATGATAAAGATCCTGAACCGATTGAAGGCAATACGAATGGTCAAGCCATCTATAGATTGTTATGGCAATAAATAGCTTGAATTTAATATTTTAGATATAAATTTAAAAAATTAAATATAAAAATACCTAGCTAGACAGCAACTAGCTAGGTATTTTTTGTGTGTAAATGTATTGTAAACACGCAGAGGTGTTACAGTCTTTGTAGATAGATAAAATTTAAGATATCCACTAGTGATTGGTAACAACCGTTAGTTTATAGCTGAGCGGCTGTACGGGTTAATTCCAAATCATTAATCATTTGTAAATCGTCTTGCGGGGATCTACCGCCGGTTGTTAAGTAACCGCCTACCATGATGCCATTAAGACCACCTTTTAGTGCGTACGATTGTAAATCGCGAAGATTTACTTCTCGACCGCCTGCGGTACGAATTAATGCATGAGGTAAAATGAAGCGGAATACAGCGAAGGTACGTAAAATTTCCATCGGTTTTAACGCTTTGTTATGTTCGAATGGAGTACCCTTAATCGGATTTAATATGTTTAATGGTATGGAATCAATGTTGAGGCGCTTGAGTTCAAACGCCATTTCTACGCGTTGTTCTAGCGTTTCGTTTAGACCTAAGATACCGCCAGAGCAAACGCGAATGCCAGCTTTTTTGGCATTTTCTATGGTAGACATCTTGTCCTCATAGGAATGTGTGGAGCAGATGTCAGGGAAATGACTTGGTGCAGTTTCGATATTGGAATGATAACGAGTAACACCAACTTCTTTTAATTGAAGAGCTTGTTCATAGGTTAACAAACCAAGGGAACAACAAATTTCTAAACCAATTTTTTCGCGAATTTCTTTTAATACGCGTAAGATTTGGTTGAATTCATTAGGGTTGGAAGTGTTGCGACCGCTTGTAACAATAGAGAAGCGAATAGCACCAGCTTCTTTTGCTTTTCTAGCAGCCTCTAAAATCGATTCATCATCCATAAATGGATATTCTTGAACACCTGTATTGTGGTGTGCCGACTGTGCACAGAATTTACAGTTTTCAGGACATTTACCAGAACGAGCATTTACAATCGCGCAAATGTCAACGGAATTATCGTTGAAATGTTGTTTTATTTTATCTGCCATAGCCAATAGAATCATGGTATCTTCATCGGATGTATGGATTAAATCGATGGCTTCCTCTTTAGTGATTTCCCCACCATGTAATATACGATTGGCAATGGTTAATATTTTTTCATAAGAACCCACCTGGGTTTGTTGCTCTACTGGAAGTGCCATTATAGCCTCCTTGTTATTGTTAACTTATAAAAACGAATATATTTACAATGTAATTGTAGTATTCTTGTATACTAATTGTCAACTGTATAAATTAATTAGTTTACAATATGATATCTTACATATTATATAGAAATATATAGTATAATTAGATATTAGTATTCTATAAGTTAGGAAAGGAGACAATATGCAACCCTTTCGTTTTATACATTGTGGAGACCTTCATTTAGGGGCTCCTTTTCAATATGCTATGGGGATGAGTCGGCATGTAGATCGTGCTGTCGCAGAAGCAACTTATGAAGCTTTCAATAATATCATTGAAATCGCTGTGCGCGAACGCGTTAATGCAGTTGTGATTAGCGGTGATGTTTATAATAGTGAAGATCATAATTTAGAGGCTCAGGTCCGATTTGTGCGTGCTATGTATCGCTTGTGGGAGGCGCATATTCCCGTATATATGGTGCAAGGTAATCATGATCCTGCTGAAAGCTGGCGCGCTGGCTTATCAATGCCTGATAATGTACATGTGTTTTCGGATACACAGGTACAACGATTTCCGTTGATGGTTAATAATATTGAAGTTGGTGGTGTTTACGGCATCAGTTGTGGCCATGGCAATGAACAATCTAATTTTGCTGCACAATATAAAGCCTTTGAACGAGATGAGTTTTCCCTTGCTGTCATGCATGGAACGGTTGGATCTAGTGTGGGCAGTGAACATCATGATGTAACAGGGCCCTGTAATTTGACGGATATCATGCAAGGCGCTATGGACTATTGGGCACTAGGTCATATCCATAAATCACAGGTGATTTCAGAAGACCCTATGGTCGTATATGCGGGCAATCCTCAAGGATTACATCGGAAGGAATCTGGCGCTAAAGGATGCTATATGGTCAACGTATCACATAATGGACATTGTGAATTAGAATTTATTGAGACCAGTGCCATTCGTTTTGAAGATATAAAGATTGATATTGCAGGCATACAAACTGAACGTGAGTTATTAGATTTGTTGAGCCATAAAAAGCAGTCCTTACGTAAAAAATATAATAAGAATACATTGGTATCGGTCCATTTAGTAGGAACTGGTCCAATGCATCGCTTATGCGTGGATGAGTCCGTTCGAAAATTATGGCTACGGGAGACGCAGGCAGAGGAAAAGAGTAAATCTATTTTTGTTATGCCATACCGCATGATTGCTAAAACGCGTCCTACTGTTAATTTGGCAGAACGCCGTTTATTGTCCGACATGGTAGGCGATTATCTACGTGCCTATGATGAAACCGTTACTGATATTGAGGCCGTACGTCAAATCTTGATCGATCGTCCTGAGTCTAAACGACTTGGCAGTTATTTAGATTTATTATCAGACGATGTATTGAAACGAGTTATGGAACGCAGTGAAATGGAAGGGGTTACGGTGTTAACGGGGGTAAACGATGAACATTAAACAGATTCGACTCGACTCATTTGGGCCGTATGAAAACTGGACATTTACATCCGGTCCTAACGGTGTACAGCTTGTATATGGCGCTAATGAAAGTGGGAAAACCTCCTTATTAGAAGGTATGCGTTCTCTTTTATTTGGCGGTAAACATAAAAAATATGGTTATGTAAGTGGATCTCTTGAGCTCGACAAAGAGGGGACGGCTTATCATTTAGGCCGACAAAACAAGAATTTAGATTTTTATTCTTTTGGTGAGCCTAGCATAAAGGACGAGCCGAATCAATTGTGGTGGCATGGGCTCGATAAAAAAACGTATAACCGCATATTCGGCCTTACGTTAGAGGACCTTCAAGGCGTAGATATACTCAATGAAGTAGATGTACGAGCTAGATTCTTTGGCGCCGAAGGGGGCGAGCAACTCGGTGGTGTAGTAAAAAGCATTGAAACCAATGCTAATGACTTACTGGTTGCGTCTGCATCAGGCAAACGCCGCATCAATGTTTTGATAGATCAATTACAAGAAAATAAGGCTCGTTTATCCGCACTGGGTGAACATGAAACGCAATATGTAGAATTACAACAAGCGTTGAAGGCTTCCGAGGATACAGAAGCAGAAATTCAGAATCAAATCAAAGAATGGCAAGATTATCGTGAAGGCGTAGAGATGGTGCTTCGTGCATGGGATACATATCGACGTAGCGAAGAGGCGCGTCGTCGTATGCAACAGTTTACATCTCCTGATACACTAGATCGCGATGCGTTTTTAAGTATCGATGAGGGCCTTCGTGAAGCTCGTCAGAATATGCAACTTTGGCTTGATAAAGAAGAAGCACTAAAACCGGAAAATTTTGATCCTAATAGTCCATTTACTACCTATGGCCAAGATATAGAGGATTTGATTCAACAAGGTGCGAAGTGGGAACAATTGCGCCGTGAGTGTGAAGAAGGCGAAGCCTACATTGCTAAGGTTAAAGAGCAACTTGATTTCTCGAGAGGGTTACAATCTTCATGGCGCAAGGATGAATCGGTACCAACTGATGTGAATTGGTTTGAAGGGGAACGTTTATCCAAACGATTGCGTACCGCAAAGGACCAATTATTATATTGGCAAAGCCAAGCACCATCCTTGCAAAAAGAACCAAAAATAAGTGAAGATAGTTCATCTGTTGACACTGGTGAAAATAGCCCTGTTAACACCTGGGCTCAGCAAGAGTTGCAGGCCGTTATGACCGATATTGCAGATCTAGAGTCTCGACTTGGAGAACATGGTTCCATACGTATGGCCGCGATGCCGATTTGGTTGCAACGTATTGGAGGGATTGGAGCCGTCGTTGGTGTATTGATGTCCTTGGCAGGCCTCATTGCGCTAGAATCTGTACTATATAGCATCGGTGGTATTATTCTATTAATACTTGGACTGGGGTTGTTCTGGTATGGATGGCGCCTTCGCCATGTAGATGATTCCGATGTAGCTCGGTTGATGCGTGAACTAGAACGCTTACAGCAACGTAAGTCGTATTTGGAAACACAATTGGATGCACCTTTACCTGTGGCGTCAGATGTACCGAACTTGGAAACGGCAGCTATTGAGCAACGTTACAATGATGAAGGTAAACAATTACAGGCTAATTATGAAAAAGCCTTGGCTGAATGGCAAGCATGGATTCCTGAAGGAGCGGCCAAGAGTCTCGATGAAGATGATTTCTTTAGTATGAAGCATGAATATGACCAGTACTCTGAACAATTGCGGACCATTGAAGGATACGAGAAACGCTTAGATGAACATAAGGAATCTTTGCGCCTTATAGAGGACCAAGCTGTTACCTTATGGTATAACCTTGGTGTTGAAGCCCCTGTGTCTCCTACTGAGCTAAAACGTATTTATAACCAATATAAAAACTTTCAACAACAAATGATTCGTTGGGAACAAAAAGAATCACAGCGTAAGAGCTACCGTATGGAGTATGATAATTGGCATCGCAAGGAAAAAGAGCTTTTACTAGAACAAAAAGCATTGCTTGAAAAAAGCGGATTATCCGGGGCCAATGAATATCGTCAAAAACTCATTGATGAAGATCAATTTAAGCAATGGGAAACGATTTACAAACAAAGCCAAGTACAGCTTGATTTGTTAACTCCAGATGGTGAAAATAAAGATTTATTCTATCGCCGCTTGCGTGAGGGGAATAAAGAGAATTGGACTGATGAATTAGCCCATGCAGATCAAGAGCTGAATGCGCGCAAGGATGCGATGGCTAACCTCTATGAGAAACGAGGCCAAATCGTGGAAGCTATGCGTGCATTGGGTTCAGATCAGGAGCAACGGGAAGCCATTCAACAACGACAAGAGTTAGAATCTGAATTGGAATCTGCCTTGGAAGATTGGGCCACTCAAGTTGTCATCGCTCATTGTATGGAACGAGCGCAACAATCATACGAAGAAGAGTCACAACCAAAGATGTTAGAATTAGCATCTCAGTATATTAAACGTTTAACGAATGGTGCTTATACATTTGATATGTGGGGATTGCAAGACGGTTTAGCCCTTTTGAATGAACGGGGTGAACGATTACCGATTTATCATTGGTCTAGTGGTTTAGCGGATCAGGTGTATCTCGCGCTGCGTTTGGCACTAGCAAAGGTCTTTTCGTACCAAGTGGATGCATTGCCAATCATATTAGATGATATCCTAGTCCGCTTTGATGAAGATCGCCAAAAGAGTGCACTTGAGTTGTTAGCTGAACTTGGTGAACATCAACAAATATGGTTGTTTACATGTCAGCAACAAGTGTATTACATGGGTCAAGCTATTGCTGGTATAGATACGCATATATTACAACGTGCATAAATTTCTATCCCTAAAAATATAGATAATAAGTGGCTTTGCATATTCATCACTTTTGGGGTACACTTTTAATATAAGCGTGACATTCTAATAAAAAATCTTATATACATGTATGGGTGTGTTTTGTAGAAAGGGGTGGAAATTTGAATACTGCTTATTTAGATATGATTCAGGGCAAGAACCCTGGCATAACACCGGTATGGTATATGCGCCAAGCAGGGCGCAGTCAGGCTGCATATCGTAAGATAAAAGAGAAGTACACATTGTTCGAAATTACCAAACAACCAGAACTTTGCGCACAAGTGACAGAACTGCCTGTTAAAGAATATGGCGTTGATGCGGCTATTCTTTATAAGGATATTATGAGCCCTATGGTGGCTATTGGCGTGAATGTGGATATTAAACCTGGTGTAGGTCCTGTATTTGATACTCCAATACGCCGTATGGAAGATATTGAACGATTATATGCGTTTGATGCAACAAAGGTAGAGTATATTGCCAAAACTATTGAGTTGTTGACTACCGAGGTGCTTGATGTACCTCTTATTGGCTTTTGTGGTGCACCATTCACCATCGCGTCTTACCTTATTGAAGGAGGTCCTACGAAAAGTTATAACAAAACTCGTGGGATGTTAATCAGCGAACCTGAAATTTGGAATAGACTAATGGAAAAACTAGCGGATATGTCCATCGAGTATTTGTCAATGCAAGCGCGCGCTGGTGCTAATGCTTTACAAATCTTTGACTCTTGGGTGGGTGCCGTTAATAGTACAGAATACGAGCAAGCTATTTTCCCTCATATGAAACGTATTATTTCCACAGTAAAATCTAGATTCCCTAACTTGCCGCTCGCTATGAATGGTGTCGGTACAGACCACCTTATTTCTACTTGGGCTAAATTACCTCTTGATGTTATCGCCTTAGATTGGCGAAGCACTCTTGGGGCGGCTAAGGATAGAGGTGTTACACAAACAGTACAGGGAAACCTTGATCCTGCTTATTTATACGGGGATACAAAAACAATAGCCAAGGTGGTAGATGAAATCTTAATGGATGGCGTTCGCCATGGTAAACATGTATTTAACTTAGGGCATGGCGTATTCCCTGAGGCGGATCCAGCAAAATTACATTGGTTGACAGACTATGTTCATGAAAAGAGCCGTGAATTGTGGGCTCGTGAAAGCCGATAATATGGAGCAGGCTATACTGTTATTATCTTTTGGTACACCTCGTCAACCATCTGATTTATTACCCTATTTGACGAGCATTCGACGCGGAAAAATTCCCACAGAACGAGAGTTGAAGGTTCTAACTGCTCGTTACGATGCCATCGGACAATGGGATAATAAGCTGTTGCAAACGATGGGGGAAGAGCAAAAGAAAACTCTTAAATCCCTATTGGCGATAGACGCGATGTATTTGGCCTATCTTCATATGCCTAATAGTATGGAACAAGCTATAGAATCCATAGCAACTGCAGGGTATACTTCTATTTTATGTATTGTCACATCGCCGTTTTATTCTATGATCGGAACAGGCGCGTATGAACGGAAATTACATTCTATATTACGAGCGTATCCACGTATATCTTGTGAAATTATCAAATCTTGGTGGAATAGACCACAGTTTTTTGAATACTGGCGTTCACAGTTGATGGCCGCGAATCCATTACAAGCTGATACAGCCTGTATTTTCTCTGCCCATAGTGTACCTACTTCAACGGTTGGTAGCTATGAAGATGAAGTCATGTCAGCATCAAATCAAATCGCAAAAATGGTAGGCCTTAATCACTGGTATCAGGCATGGCAAAGTGCGGCGCCCTATGGTGAATGGTTAGGTCCTACCATTGAAAGTGTCATTGAACAGGCTCTTATAGATGGAGCAAAACGGATTGTATGTATTCCTTTGGGGTTTGTTAGCGATCATGTAGAAATTTTGTATGATAATGATATTATTTGTCGGAATATCGTTGAAAATGCTGGGGCTACATATGAACGTCTGCCTATGCCCAATGGAAATACCCTATTTATGGAGACCATGGCAAAGGCTATACGAGAAAGGATTAATAAGTGAAGGTAACGATTGTTGGTGGTGGCCTTACGGGGCTTACTGCAGCCTATTATTTAGGCCATGCCAAACCGGATTGGCAGATACAATTATATGAACAGGCCCCTCGATTTGGCGGTAAAATTCAAACGCAACAAGTAGATGATTTTGTTGTTGAGTTAGGACCGGATTCCTACTTGGGCCGCAAAACGGAAATGACGGATCTCATTACAGATCTTGGTCTAGCAGATACGCTTGTATCCAATGAAACGGGGCAGGCCTATGTGTATGACCGCGGCAATATTCACCCAATTCCAGGTGGTTCCATCATGGGCGTTCCTACGGAAATGATGCCTTTTGTGAAAGCGACCTTAATTTCCTGGGCTGGTAAAGTGCGTGCTGGTCTTGATTATTTTAAGAAACCGTATCCCTTAGATGCTCACGGTGATGTATCGATTGGTCATTTCTTCCGCTATCATTTAGGTCAAGAAATGATGGATAAATTAATTGAGCCATTATTGGCGGGTATTTATGGTGGCGATATTTATAAAATCAGTCTATTATCTACGTTTCCACATTTTATTCAAGTAGAACAAAAATATGGCAATATGGTTAAGGGCATGATTGCTGCTAAGATGAGCCATCAAAAGGCAGGTGTCTCTAAGGCTGCCAAAGGTGCCGTTAATGAAGGTGACGTTCCTCGTGCTGGTAAAGGAACGATGACGGATGCTCAATTTGATAAGAAACAATCTAGTATTCAGCGAACGAATGGAAATCTAAAAGCATCAAAAGGAACCGCATCACAATCGGGTATGTTTAGACAATTAACGGGTGGTCTTGAAAGCGTGGTAAGTGCGATTGTGGAACAAATGCCATCCAATGTTACATTGACTACTAAGGCCCTTGTTCGAGATATATCGTATGCTGATGCAGTGTATCGTTATAATGTGAATGGTCGAGAAGAAACTTCCCATATGTTGGTTATCTCTACACCACCGGCTACGTATAAAGATTGGTTTATTAGAGATACTGGATTTGATGGCGTACGCAATATGGAACAATCCAGTTGTGCTATTGCGATCATGGCCTTTGATAAAGCGACCTTTGATGGCGAACTAAAAGGCTCTGGCTTGTTGATTACTCGTAAAACGGATACACCATTAACGGCGTGTACCATATTAAATCAAAAATGGCCACAAACAACGCCAGATGATAAAATCGTTCTTCGCGTTTTTATCGGTAAACCTGGTAATGATGTGGTGGAGCGCTATAGTGATGAAGAACTTTCTGCATTAGCTCTTAAAGAAATTCAACGTATTATGAACTTTAAAGCTAATCCAGAGAGGATTAAGATCAATCGTTTAATACATTGTATGCCTCAATATAATGTGGGCCATCGTGCTGCTATCGCAGCCGTTCGGGAGCATGTGAAAGAACATTATCCTAATTTGTATCTCATTGGGACACCGTTTGATGGGATTGGGATACCGGATGGGGTAAAGCAGGCTAAGGAACTTGTGCAACGGTTAAGTAGTTCTACGTAGTCGGCGATGGATTTCGGTAATAGCAACTACGTTGCCGGTACGAGATGGTCTTCATTAGGCTCCAGCTAGCTTAACGGTCTTCGGCCTAGGGCCTTGACCTACTAAAGTCGCCTTCTGGAGACCATCTCGCACCTACTACGCGGTAAATATTAACTGAAATTCATCACCTACTGTAGAATGTTTTTGGTAACCGTTGCACCAGATTCCTTTAGCCTAGCGGTAAAGGGGAACGGTCTTCGGCCTAGGGCCTCGACCTACTAAAGTCGCTTCAGAAGGCTTATCCATCGCCTACAATAGTAGATACTGAATGTACAATGGTTACCTATTGAGACCCATCCCTCACTTACTGTAGATTTCTTTAAACAACCGTAGCACAAGGTTCTTTAGCCCGGACTAGAGGGGAATCGTCATCGGCCTAGGGCCTCGACTTACTAAAGTCGCTTCAGAAGGCTTATCCATTGCCTACTGTAGCGGATTTTAGTCTCTAGCTAGTACAAGGTCCTTTAGCCTAGGTTAGAGGAAAACGGTCTTCGGGCTAGGGGCTCGATTTTGTAATTGTAAATTGTGTTTTATATATTTTATGTGAAAAGGAGTGGTATTATGGGTAAGGCAATTCCTACTGTTGAGGGTTGGCATAGTCAACATATGGTGTTTTCCATGGATTTTAGTGCTTGGAATTGTTTTGATGCAGAGGAGAAGGCTGAGGCTCGCGGTGAGTTAAAGGCGTTTTTGGCTGAGTTGGAGTCTATGCACCAAGCTAAAGAAGGCAGTTATGCATTCTATGATGTGAATGGTTATAAGGGCGATCTTTTGTTGTGGATTTTGGCGCCGTCTCTTGAGGATTTGGCGAAATGGGAACGCAAATTCCGTCGTTTAACGATTGCGTCTGTGCTTGTTCAAACGTATTCTTATACGTCTGTAACCGAGGTTAGTGCATATGTGAAAGCTAAGCTTGATACGCCTGAGGTGGATGCGAAATTGTATCCAACTGTACCAAAGGATAAATATATTTGTTTTTATAATATGACGAAGAAGCGTGAAGGCAATGATAATTGGTATATGTTGCCTCCAGAGGAACGCGGTCGTATGATGCGTGAGCATGGCATCACTGGTAGACCATATTTAGAGGTACTATCTGAGTACACTACAGGTGGTGTTGGTCTTGATGATTGGGAATGGGGCGTTACTATTTTTAGTAATGATGACATCCAATTCAAGAAAATTGTTTACGATATGCGCTTTGAAGAAGCGAGTGCACGATATGGTATCTTCAGCGATTTCTATGTAGGAACGTTGATTGATGAAGCACGCTTTGATGAAGTGTTTGCTTAATCTATAACTACCAGTAGTAGTACTGTAAAGGGAAGGGGTTAAAGTTTTGACGCTAGCCATACGAAGCCTTGAGGGCTAAGTAAAATCGGCTGGTGGAAAAATTTTACCCCTTTTTGTTTTCCTATAATGAATCATGTATACAAAATACGCATATGGCTATGATTTTACCGCAAGTTAGATTGCGGTTTTTATATTATCAATTTACAGTGGACTTTGGTATACTGTGTATAGACACTAAATTCTATAGAATTTGAATTTTATATGAATATTGAAATGGAATTAACTTTCACAAGGCTTATATATAATGATTATAGAGGTTGTGAAACATCAAGTGATATGAGAAGGAGTACAAAAGCTATGGAGATGAATGGTAGCGTTATTGATCAACAACGTTTAGATCAGGCTAGACTTGAAGCAAATGGCATGTATAGCAGCCAATTTGAAAAAGATGCCTGTGGTATGGGTTTTGTCGTAAATATTAAGGGCAAAAAATCCCATGATATCATCGATGATGGCTTGCGTATTTTAGAGCGTCTTGAGCATCGTGGTGGTGCTGGTGCAGATAAGGATACAGGCGATGGTGCTGGTATCTTGGTACAAATCCCACATGAATTTTTTAAACGTGAATGCGAAGTGTTGGGCATTAGTTTACCTGCAGCAGGCGAATATGGTGTGGGCATGATTTTTGCGCATAAATATGAAAGTCTTCGCAATGAGCAAAAACGTATTTTTGAAGAAGTAGTACGCGAAGAGGGGCAAGTCGTTCTCGGTTGGCGTGAAGTGCCTGTAGATGGTACTAAAGTTGGTAAGGAAGCGGCTGCTATTCGTCCTTGGATGATCCAAATTCTCATTGGTAAAGGCCCTGATGTAACGAATAATGCGGAATTTGAACGTAAATTATATGTTATCCGTAAATTGGCGGAAAAACGCATTATTCCATTGAGTAAGGAACTATCTAGCGACTTTTATATTGCATCCTTGTCCTCTAAAACAATTGTATATAAAGGTATGTTGACTCCTGGTCAATTGCGTGACTTCTACCTTGATTTGAGCGACCTTGATTTCACATCTGCATTGGCTATGGTTCACTCCCGTTTTAGTACGAACACATTCCCAAGCTGGGCTCGGGCGCATCCTAACCGTTTCTTAGTTCATAATGGTGAAATTAATACAATTCGCGGTAACGTAAACTGGATCAATGCTCGTGAAGGTAAAGCTGAGTCTCCATTGTTCCCTGATATTAAAAAGGTATTCCCTGTAGTAGATGATAGCGGTTCTGACTCTGCTATGTTTGATAACACATTGGAATTCTTGCACATGACAGGTCGTTCCTTGCCTCATGCAATCATGATGATGATTCCTGAACCTTGGGAACGCAATAAGCTCATGAGCCAAGAAAAACATGACTTCTACGAATTCAATAGCTTTATGATGGAACCATGGGATGGTCCTGCTGCTATGGGCTTCACGGACGGGACTGTTATCGGCGGTGTTCTCGACCGTAATGGCTTGCGTCCTGCTCGTTACTATGTAACAACTGATGATCGCGTTATCATGGCATCCGAAGTGGGCGTTGTGAACGAAAATGCAGAAAATATTCGCGCAAAAGGTCGTTTGGAACCAGGCAAAATGCTTCTTATCGATACGGCAGAACAACGTATCATTTCCGATGATGAAATTAAACAACGCATTGCAACTGAATTGCCATATGATGAATGGGTAAAAGAACATGTTATTCATTTGTCTGAAATTACACAAGCTGATGAAAGTGATGTGCCAGCTGTAGACGATTTATTTAAGCAACAACAAGCATTTGGCTATACTCAAGAAGATTTGGTACGCATGATTGTGCCTATGGCAAAGGATGGTAAAGATCCTGTAGGTGCCATGGGTGCCGATGCGCCTTTGGCAATCCTCTCTGAAAAACCACAATTACTATATAACTACTTTAAGCAAATGTTCGCGCAAGTAACAAATCCTCCAATCGATTCGATTCGTGAAGAAATGGTTACATCTACACGCGTAATGCTTGGCAACTCCGGCAACTTAACAGATCCTAATAAGACTGGTACATATGCATTGTCTATGCGTACACCAATCCTTACAAACCAAGAATTGGCATCTATCAAAGCTCTTGCTTGCCGTCGTATGAAATCTGTGACATTGCCAATCCTTTTTGACCCATCTAAGGGTGTAGACGGAATGCGCGAAGCGCTTAAAGAATTGTGTGAAAAAGCAGAAGAAGCAGCACGTACAGATCAAAACGTATTAATTTTATCTGACCGTGGTGTTGATGCGAACCATGCGCCAATTCCAGCACTTTTAGCTGTGGCAGCTGTTCATAATCACTTGATTCGCAAAGTATTGCGTACAGAAATTGGCTTGATTCTTGAATCTGGTGAACCTCGTGAGGTACATCATTTCTGTACATTGATCGGTTATGGTGTAACTGCTATCAACCCTTATTTGGCATTTGAAACAGTCAAAGACTTACATGCGCGCAAACGCCTTGGTGATATTACATTAGAAAAGGCGGAACAAAACTATATTAAGGCTGCCGTCGGTGGTATTATGAAGGTTATGTCCAAAATGGGTATTTCCACAGTGCGTTCCTATCATGGTGCTCAAATCTTTGAAGCATTAGGTCTTAACTCTGATTTCATTAAAAAATATTTCGTAAATACACCAACACGTATCGGTGGCATTGGTTTGTATGGTGTTACTACAGAAGCGTTGGCTCGCTTTGATCGAGCTTTCAAAAAAGACGAATCTGTTCTCGAACCAGGCGGTTGGTACGGCCCTGTAAAAGACGGGGAAGAACATTTATTCAACCCTAAAACAATTGATCTTTTACAAGAATCTCTTATCAACGGGGATTATGCAAAATATAAGGAATACTCTAAAGCTATCCGCAACGATTACCACGTTACATTGCGTTCCTTGATGGAATTGAACTATCCTGTAGGCGGCGGTATTCCTATTGAAGAGGTTGAACCTGAAGAATCTATCGTAAAACGCTTCAAAGCAGGCGCTATGAGTTATGGTGCCATCAGTAAAGAAGCGCATGAAACAATCGCTATTGCGATGAATCGTCTTGGTTCTACATCTAACTCTGGTGAAGGTGGCGAAGATTCTGCACGCTTTAAACCATTGCCAAATGGCGACAGCATGAACTCTGAAGTAAAACAAATTGCATCCGGTCGTTTCGGTGTAACTGCTAATTACTTGATTCATGCAAAAGAATTGCAAATCAAATGTGCACAAGGTGCTAAACCAGGTGAAGGTGGTCAATTACCAGGTAAAAAGGTATATCCTGAAATCGGTAAGGCTCGTCACTCCACACCAGGTGTAGAACTTGTTTCTCCTCCACCACATCATGATATTTACTCCATCGAAGACTTGGCGGAATTAATTTACGATTTGAAATGCGTCAATAAAGATGCTCGCATTTCCGTTAAATTGACTTCCGAAGCTGGCGTTGGTACAATCGCAGCTGGTGTGGCGAAAGCAAAAGCAGATAATATCTTGATTTCCGGTTATGACGGCGGTACAGGTGCGGCTGGTCGTACATCTGTAAAACATGCTGGTGTGCCTTGGGAACTTGGTTTATCTGAAACTCATCAAACATTGATGCTCAACCGTTTGCGTGACCGCGTTCAATTAGAGGTAGACTCTAAATTGATGACTGGTTTCGACGTAGCTGTTGCGGCTATGCTTGGTGCTGAGTTGTTTGGTTTCGGTACATTACCACTTGTAGCTGTAGGCTGTAAAATGGCTCGTGTATGTAACCTCAATACATGCCCTTATGGCGTGGCTACACAAGATGAAAAATTACGTGCTCGTTTCAACGGCAAACCTGAATATGTAGAAAACTTGATGATCTTCATTGCACGTGAATTGCGTGAAATCATGGCTCGCTTAGGCATCCGTTCCGTAGCTGAACTCGTTGGCCGTATCGATCTGGTTCGTCAAAAATCTCAAGACGATAACTTCAAATTGTCTCGTGTCGATTTGAAACGTATCTTGTTCCATCCATACATCGATGTGTCTGTTGGTCATATGCATACCATCGATCAAGATCATGAATTAGAACGCACATTGGATATGTCCAAACTCTTGCGTATGTGCCGTCCTGCTATCGAAGATCAAAAACCTATTCGCGCTAAATTGGCTATCAACAACATTAACCGTGTAGTAGGTACATTAGTTGGTTCTGAGGTAACACGTCGTTATGGTGAAAGCGGACTTCCAGATAACACAATTAAGTTGAACTTTGAAGGTTCTGCAGGTCAATCCTTTGGTGCTTTCATTCCAAAAGGCATGACATTAGAACTCGAAGGGGATGCGAATGACTACCTCGGTAAAGGTTTATCCGGCGGTACCATCGTTGTTTACCCTCCTAAGAAATCTATTTTTGAAGCTGATGAAAACATTCTTATCGGCAACGTTGCCTTCTATGGTGCTACATCTGGTAAATCCTATATCAATGGTGTAGCTGGTGAACGTTTCGCTGTTCGTAACAGTGGTATTACAGCTGTTGTGGAAGGTGTAGGCGACCATGGTTGTGAATACATGACAGGTGGCGAGGTTCTTGTACTCGGTAAAATTGGTCGTAACTTCGCAGCCGGTATGTCCGGTGGCTATGCGTACATCCTCGATTGCGATGAACGTTATGTAATTACTGGTCTTGTAGAATTACGTCCTGCTAATAATGATGACCTTAAACGCATCAAAGAATTAGTCGAACAACATGTATTGCATACTAATTCCACAAAAGGCCGTCATATCCTTGAAAACTGGAATAACTTTGCCAATAGATTTACTAAGGTTGTTCCTGTAGCATACGAAGAAATGCATGCTGCTATTGAACGATTCAAAGAACAAGGCTTGTCCTTAGAAGAAGCTCAATTGGCTGCATTTAAAGAAAAATATGCAAAATAAGTTCTAATCTAATATAACTTAGAGAGAATGTAATGTAGAATGCCTCTATAGTTTTGACTATAGAGGCATTTTCATGTATAATATTTGTATTGCAATATTGGATCATGGCAGTTCTCGGGCCCGTGCAATGGGGGCCTGTGAATCGTGTCAGGACTGAGAGGTAGCAGCACTAAGCGGTAACCTTCATGTGCCACGGGGAACCCGGGGGCTGTCGTGATCGAATATTGCAAGGCGGCCTGGGGGGCCGCTTTTTTTATTCTATTATTGAAGCTAAAACGGGTATTAGTTACATGCAAAGAGGACGTGAAAGGACGCCCTCTTTTTTGTGTAATATGGTATAATAAAGTATTGCTAATTACGGACTGTTTACAGGGAAAAGGGGGTGTTCCTATGGCATATATGGCTCTATATCGTAAGTATCGTCCGCAGACGTTTACCGATGTGGTTGGGCAACATCAGGTATCAGATACGTTGATGCGCGCTATTCGCGAGGATAAGGTGGCTCATGCGTATCTATTTGCCGGCCCGCGCGGGACTGGTAAGACAAGTATGGCTAAGATTTTTGCACGTGCCATTAATTGTGAACATGGCCCTACCGACCATCCTTGTAATGAATGTAGCGTATGTAAATCGATTTTGAGTGGTCAGTCTATGGACGTCCTCGAAATTGATGCGGCGTCGAATCGTGGTATCGATGAGATTCGTGCTTTACGTGAAAGCGTAAAGTTTATGCCTGTAGAGGGGCGTAAAAAGGTATTCATCATCGACGAAGCCCATATGCTTACCAATGAAGCGTGGAATGCCCTATTAAAGACGATAGAGGAACCACCAGATCACGTGATGTTCATCTTTGCGACCACTGAGATTGAAAAACTGCCTGTTACCATCGTATCTCGTTGCCAACGATATACATTTAGACGTATCACATCTGATGATATTGCACAGCGGTTACAATATGTTGCGGATAAAGAAGGCTTTGCCTTAGAAGATAATGCAGCACGTCTCATCGCGGTTCATGCGGATGGTGGCTTGCGCGATGCGTTAAGTATTCTTGATCAATGTGTGGGCATGGCCAGTGGCGAGATTACACCGGCCGTTGTAGAGGAACTCATTGGCCTCGTTAGTAAGGACTGGATTATTAAATTCCTATCTGCCTTGCATAATGGAGATGGCCCAGCTGTATTGAAATATATTCAAAATGCACTCAGTGAAGGGCGTGATGGGGCCCAAATCATGGAGGCTCTTACGCAACACTTACGAGCTCTATTGATTGCTAAGGTCGCTCCTGATGCGGAGGAATTAAAGGTATATGATTCGTTCCGCACTGAATTCTTAGAACAAGCACAAGACATTGAGTTTGGTACCATCAATCAATATATTAAACAGTTACAATCCATCATGAGCGATGCGAAACAGGTAGATAATCCACGCACGGTTATTGAAATGGGCCTATTGGTTTTATGTGCAGGCGTATCCAAGGCTCATGACGATGTGGAAGAACGCTTATCAGTCTTGGAACATTCAGAGCGAGAATCTCGCGAAGGGCTTCTTAATCGATTAGCTAAGTTGGAACAACAAGGTCCACCGATGTCGGCGCCATCTATTAATTTTGTGGCTACACCTAATGCATCAAGATCAAATGTGGTAGATGATGATTTTATTCCACCACCTATGGAGGAATACGAATCTGTTACGATTCATGAGGTGCCAACAAATCATAAGCCTTCACCTATTGTAGCGGAATCGAAACCTAGCGGTAGTAATCAAACGGCTACTATAGGTTTGACGCCGCCACCTATGCATGGTGTTGGTATGACTCCACCACCGATGAAGAATTCTGGTGCAGTACCACCTAAGACTAGCACGTCTCGAACGACGAGACATACGAGACGTCAAAAGAATACAGGCATTAGCCAAGTCGCTGTTATCGGTGAAACCATGGTGGACTCTGGGGAATATAGAACCATTCAGACTACTGTGATAAAATATCTAAAGGACAGCGATAAGGGATTAGCATATAATATTATTGGTCAAGGCCAAGTTATTTATGTAGATCGTGAAAAAGCAGTAGTAGCTTTTAAAAAGGGAATATCCCTTACCTTGGCTACTAATGAAGCAAATCGCAAGGAAATTGCATTAGCGTTCCAATATGCGTTGGGCTATTCCGTGTCTTTAGAGATTGTCGATATAGAGACAGATGTCTATAAAGAATATATGATGGCTAGCGGAGCGCGGTCTAATCGAGCTGTACAGCCTAAGAGGTCACAGCCTACACCGGTTGTTGAGGCCCCGCCACCACCGGTAGAAACAGACTTACTTGATAATGGTGAAACAGTATCCTCTACGCCTATAGCGAATCAGGATACTGAAGAGAAGTCTGGAGCTACTATACAATCTGAAACCCAAGATGTATCTGGTGGTGTAAAACCGCCAGAGCCTATAAGCTCCGAAGCTCGCAATAATGCTAGAGAGGCTGCGTTAGCTGCTCTTAAAGCAAGAGGTATAAAACCACCGAGCAGTAAGGGAGATGAGGATTCATCTGCTAAGAAAAAGACAGCTCATGATGACGGTGGTATACCCGTTATGAGTTTAGACGGAACACAGGTAATGACCGATGATGGTGAAGTTATCAATCGGCCTATGGATAGCGGTGCCACCGTGGAGGTAGAAGCCGTCCCAAAGCGTGAATACCAGTGGGACCCTGAACACATGGGCGTTGAAGAACAACAAAACCCACTGTTGGCTAAAACATTAGAGAAACTTTCAGAAGATCATGACATTTATGTAGAGGTCATAGAAGAGTAAATTGCAATTTTCAGTATATAGTTAATTTATTTTGCAAGGACTTTCACAGTCCTATAAGGAGGAAATACAATGTTCGGTAAAGGTATGGGCAATATGGCAGGCATGATGAAAAAAGTTCAAAAAATGCAAGCTGACATGAAAAAAATGCAAGAAGAGTTAAAAACTCGTACGGTAGAAGCATCCGTAGGTGGCGGTGCTGTTACCGTTGTTATGAATGGCGAAAAGATGATTGAATCTTTGAAGTTGAATCCGTCCGCAGTTGATCCTGAAGATGTGGAAATGCTTGAAGACTTGGTAATGGCTGCTGTTAATGAAGCAAGCAAAAAAGTAGATGACCTATTGTCTCAAGAAATGGGCAAGGTAACAGGTGGTCTTAACTTGCCAACAGGTTTATTCTAAATGACAAACGCATTAGAACGGCTCGTAGAACAGTTGCGCAGATTGCCAGGCATTGGATCAAAATCTGCCCGTCGCTTGGCATACCATCTTGTGGAAATGCCGCAAGAAGAGGTGGACCGATTGGTCAATACCATTGTTGAAGCTAAAGGGGCAACCCGCCATTGTTCTATCTGTTTTAATCTATCTGCGCAGGACCCTTGTGAATTTTGCTCTAATCATAATCGGGATCAAACCACGATTATGGTGGTTGAAACATCTCGCGATGTGATTGCCATAGAACGCAGTGGTGATTACAAGGGGCTCTACCATGTCTTAGAGGGGGCGTTGTCACCTTTAGAGGGCATCGGTGCTGAAGACATTCGCGTTAAAGAGCTGATTGCTCGTTTGCGTGATGGTGTCGTACAAGAGGTTATTCTCGCAACGGACCCTGATGTAGAAGGGGAGGCGACGGCCTTATATTTGGCACGTCTACTAGCGCCGACTGGCATCAAGGTAACGCGTATTGCCCGCGGTGTTCCTGTAGGTGGAGATATCGAATATGCCGATGAATTGACCTTGGGCGGTGCCGTTGTAAATCGCCAGGAGATGAAAGGATAATATGAACGTATTACTCGCGCCATTATTGGCAGCGCCTATGACTGAGGCGGTTATATCTGTATTTGTCATAGTTATTGCATTGAAATTGGCTTTTTTCACCATTAAAAAGGTAGCCATCAATGTTGCACTAGGCATTGTGACATACATGGTATGTATCTATGTGTTACATATACCAATGGATATTGGCTTTGGTGTGTGGGCTTTGACCGTACTATTTGGACCTATTCCGATGGTACTGGCCGCTCTATACTACGGCTTATAAAATAAGGAGAGGATATCATGGTTATCAATAGCGAACAACAACGCGTCATCGATGAACTAGATAGAAATATCCTCTTGTTGGCGTCCGCTGGGACGGGAAAAACGAATACACTGGCTTATCGAGTGGCTCACATTATTGAAAGTGGCCGCTGCGAGGCTCATCAGATTTTGTGCATGACCTTTACCAATAAGGCGGCACAAGAGATGAAGTCGCGCATCGAATCCCTCGTTGGCCAACCTGCAAAGGCTGTGGAGATTAGTACGTTCCACAGCTTTTGTTTTTACGTTCTTCAACAAGAGGGCAAGCGAGATGAGTCGCTCTATACAGATGTGACCATATTTGATGAAGAGGATTGTAAAGAACTATATTTGCCATATAAACCGAGAAACATGCGGGATATGAACTTTGCTAGCCTTATAAGCATGGTAAAGGAATATCGTTCTGTGTATGAATTTTATTCTGAATCGTTGATAGATGATTACAAACGAACGATACAACGTTTAGAGCGGGAGCAATCTAAGCAAATAGAGAAATTATTTTACAATTACAATACTCTTGCTACTGAGGACTTGTCGGACTTTTGGGCTCATGGTCATGAATGGATTGCTCGTTATGATGAAAGTTTACAATCTGTTCACGGCGTTGATTTTACTGATTTAATCTGTGGTGTGCATCGACTATTTCAAAATCCAGATATTCGAGAACGGTGGCGTAGTCACTATCAATATATTTCCGTTGATGAAATGCAAGATACGGGCTCATTAGAATATAAGGTTATGGAAATGCTATGGGAAGGCAATCACGTTCTTTTATGTGGCGACTATTTCCAAACTATCTACGAATGGCGCGGCTCAGATCCGTTCTGTTTATTAGAGGCATTTACCCGTGATTTTAATCCTCTAAAAATCATATTCTATAAAAACTATCGCTCCAACCGTACTTTGTTTACAATGGCTTTTAAAACATTGCAGAACATGTTTCCTCAACTCGTTGGAACTGTGTACGATGAAATGCCAGAGGCTAACAGTGCTAGTGATGGGGCACCTGTCCTTGTGAAAGATTGTCGTAATGAATATACGGAATCAAAATTTATTTATGACCGTATTTGCGCGCTTCCAAAGAATGCATCTATCGGTGTGTTGGTTCGCGATAATCGCAAGGCACAGCGTTTAAGTGAACAGTTTGAACGATATAATCAAGACAAGCCAGAATCTGAACGTCGTCCGTTTATGATTATTGATGAATATAAATTCTTCCGCCGTCAGGAAATCAAGGATATCATGGCGTACTTTAAGCTCTTGATGAATCCTAATGATGCGGTTAGTGCGAAACGCATTATTAAACGCTATGTATCGGGCATTGGCGACGCGCGTATTCGCGATATTGAAAGTCCAAAAAATCGCAGTGTAGGGCTAAAATTGACGGATTTTATGGATATGCCTATCTTTGAAGCTGAGCCATATGCCAAATTGGTAGCTGGTCTTGAGGTGGGGGAAGTGGTGGTGTACGATGTAGAAAGCACCGGTACTGATACGACACAAGATAGAATTATACAAATTGCGGCAATGCGCATTGATAAAGATGGCAATGAAATAGAACGGTTTGAACGGTTTATCAATCCTGGTAAATCGGTAGGTACCTCTCAACTCGTTCATGGCTTTACGGATGCATATTTAGCAGAGCATGGTGAAAGTCCAAAGGTCGTACTGGAGGCTTTCAAAGAATTTTCTAACAATCGTATCATTGTAGGCCATAATGTAAATTATGATATTAGTATTTTGAGCCACGAATTAGCGCGCCATAATTTAGGCGAGCCTCAATTTAAGGCCGTATATGATACACTAGATATCTTTAGACGGTTCTATCCAACACTGGAAAATCATAAGTTAGGATTTTTGTCAAAATATTTTCCTATCAATCATACGCCTACCCATAATGCGATGGATGATATTATCGCTACGGGCCAATTATTAATCTACGCAGTCCGTGAAAATATTATGCCCACAACGACGGATCGCATGGTAGCCATTAATCAATATAAGGCGGCTTTCACAACGATTGCGTCTCAAATGGCAACCTTGCGCAGAAAGATGCATACCGATAATCCTACGGAATTATTGGCCTATATTATGAATCAAATGGGCGTACTAGACTATTATAAGAGTCATGGCGAAATGGCCAAGGTTGAACATATACGAGATTTGTATCGTATTATGGAATCATTAGATAAGGAATATGAAGGTACAACGGGATTAGCTCGTCTCAATCATATTTTGCAATTAGCTGCCTTGACGGCTGGTGAGCCACAACAGATGAGTAAACAATCTAAGATACCGATTATTACGGTTCATCAAGCAAAGGGTAGTGAGTTTGACCATGTATTTTTGGCAGGTATGAATCAAGGGACCTTTCCTAGTTTTATGTCCTTACGCGAGGGCAATGAGGATGAAGAAAAACGCTTGTTCTATGTGGCCATTACGCGACCAAAACAGGAGCTGGTTATTACCTATACCAATGAATCACAACGGGGCCAAGGCACAGCGCCAAGTGCATTTCTTGATTATATGCCAAGGGATGTAAAACTCGTAGAAAGGAGTATGTAATGGCACGAAAAACGCATAGACCAGATGATATTTTTTGGTCAGTTACTACCCAGGATATAGAATCCATACAACATGCAACTACAGATGCTATAACATTAGGGCAACTGTTAGATACTAAATATCCAAGAAAAGCGATGGTAAAGTTATTTGATGAGAAATTAATCCATGTAAATGGTCACAAAGCAACACCTCATACAGAGGTTGCCGTAGATGATGAAATTTGGATAGCTATGGCCAAAGAGAAGATTGATCATGAGCCAATTGCAATGGATTTACATATTCTCTATGAAGATGACGATTTGCTCATTGTGGATAAGCCTGCCGGTGTTACGGTAAACTCAAAAGATCAAGTATCCCTTGCTAATGGCATTGCCCATTATTTTATGGAACATGGTATTAAGCGAAAAGTACGTTTTTTGAACCGTCTTGACCGCGATACAACAGGCTGTATTGTAATTGCTAAAAGCGGTCTAGCCCAAAGCTTATATCAACAACAAATGGATGATAACACATTTGAAAAGTGGTACATGGCTATTGTTGAAGGCCTTGTCGAATCAGATTCGGATTCGTTGGTGCTTCCTATGGATAGAAGTATTGATGGCATTCATTACGAAGTAAATTCTAAGGGGAAAGAAACACGGACTGATTTTACCGTTTTACACCGATATCCGGATGGGGCTGTGGATAACTCTGTGCATAACCTACAAAATATTGTGGATATATCCCATGAAAATGTGGACAGCACAGTGAATACTGTGGATAAACAGGGTGGAATTGTGGATAATTCTGTGCATAACTTAGAAAATCAGCCTTGTACAGCAGTGGCAGTTCGCTTATATACAGGTAAAACACATCAAATTCGAGTGGCCTTCAGTCATATAGGTCATCCTTTGTTAGGGGATACATTGTATGGGGCGAAATCTACGGGAGAACCATTTGCACTACGTGCAATGAAGGTTGTTTTTACACATATGCGTTCTGGAGACCGTATAACCGTTCAAGCTTAATTAGAATGGGCATTCAGTAGTAGAATGAGTTCTTAAATACATAAAAGTTTCTAATTGAGAAATGAGAATGACTGATAAGTTCAGTAAAATCAATGGATTTCGTGAAAATATATTGAAAATTATAGTGACAAATGATAATCCATAAGCTATAATACAAATAAACGTACACATATAAATTATTTAATATTGTACATATAGTATGTAAGAGGTGTAATAGTATGATTTTACAAGATAATAGTGCTGAACGTAATCGGGGTATTACGCTCGCCAGTATCAAGGGCATTATAGGCAATGTGGTGCTTGTCATTTTTAAGATGATAATAGGATTGGCATCGAATTCCATCGCCATAATCCTTGATGCAGTAAATAACTTAACAGACGTTCTTTCGTCGGTGTTGACGATTGTCGGTACAAAACTGGCTGCAAAAGGGGCCGATAAGGAACATCCATTTGGACATGGCCGTATAGAATATATGACTACCATGGCTATTGCTTTCATCATTCTCGGTGCAGGCATTGGGTCCCTTAAGGAGTCGATAGATAAAATTCTTCATCCAGAGGTATCCACATTTGATATTCCAAGCCTTGCTATCATCGCTGTTGCTATCGTTGTAAAGGTTGTGATGGGGCGATACATTAAGTCTCAAGGTGAGAAATATAAATCTGATGCCCTCGTAGCGTCTGGTATTGATGCTCTTTTTGATGCGGTGATTACCTTTGCTACATTGGTGTCTGCAGGCCTCGTATATTTCTTCAATGTAGATATTCAAGGCTATGTAGGGGCTTTAATTTCGCTATTAATTTTGAAAGCAGCCTATGAGATCTTACGGGATATGTATAATCATTTGCTTGGTGTTCGGGCCGATGATGATCTTATTCGAAACATCAAAGAAACTATCGCGCAACATCCAAATGTAGGCGGTGTATATGACCTAGTGCTAAATAGCTATGGACCAGGTGAAGTGATTGGTTCTGTTCATATTTCGTTGCCAGATACGATGACGGTGGGTGAGGTCCATCCGTTAACTAAAGGAATCGCAGTTCATCTTTATAAAAAGTTTGGCATTAATATGACTGTCGGCGTATACGCAGAAAATCAACCAAGCGTAGAAGTTCTTGAAATCAAAAAAGCGCTTGATCAAGTTATCAGTTTGTATACTAATGTAGTCCAACTCCATGCTTTCTACGTACGAGAAGATAAAAAGATTATCTATTATGATATTATCTTTAACTTTGACGAAGAAGATCCACATGGTACATTAGAAAAGATTAAGGCGGAACTTCATAATCGTTATCCAGATTATACACAATTTGCTATTGTGGATACGGATTTTAGTAATTAGTTTTATATAAAGAATAACCGATATGTATCCTTGTATGAGGAACATATCGGTTATTTTTATGGGGCTGGATCGTCACTTGATAAATACATTATTTATGCCTATAATAAATTGTATAAAATATAGTTAGTCATATATTATATATAGTATGGAGAGAACTATGAATAAATTGGTATTATCCACATTAGCAGTTATGACTGCAGTTAGTATCTGTGGCATGCAACCTGTAGATGCTAAACAAGTTAAACCAGACCCAACCATGACTATGCTTCAAATGCCGACGAATGATGAAATCTCGGTAGGAAATGGTACTACACAAGAAATCAATAAACAAACACAAACATTAGTGAATAATGTAGCCGTATCTACTAAATCGATGATTAAAAAGAATTGGAAAACTATCTATATTAAGGCGATACCATCTGACAATACAGTTTATTTCTACTATACGGATACGATGGGCCAAGTATATAGTGGTCAAACTATTAAAAATACTGGTTTATCTAAGGGAAAATATAGAACAGAAGCATTACGTCAGGCTCAGGCGTTGCAGGATTTGTATATGTATCTACAACAAACGAATCAGGAAATTCCTTCTTCTATAGATATTATCGTTACCAGTCAAGGTCGTCGGATTCGAACCATCATGAATTACGATGAAAATATAGGAGATAGTTCAATCTATCAACAAAATTATGAACAAATTAATTTCCCAAATTTGAAATAGTTTGGATATAGTGAAAGCCCCTACCTCGGTGAGGTAGGGGCTTTGTGTTAAATTACATAATCATCGTGATCATCTGTTGTTTGTTTTTTAGCTTGCTTTTTAGCACCTGCTAGGTCTAATAGTTCTTCTTCAAGTGTATCTTCGTCGCCTGTATTGAGCATGGAGTAGAAGGCCCACAAGATAATGAACCAAACTGGTGTGAAGAATAAGGCAACTCTTGTGTCATCATTCAAGGCCAAGATAATGAGGATGAACGCGAAGAACGCAAGAATTAAATAGTTCATCACTGGATATAGAGGCATTTTAAATTTAGATTTTGCCGCCAATTCAGAATTTTTTTTGCGATATTTTAAATGGCAAATAACCATGATAGCCCAGATGAAAATGAAGCAGAATGTAGAGATAGATGTAATCATAACGAAGACTGCTTCTGGCATGACATAGTTAAGTACAACTGTAATAAGTAGTACGGCAGCAGAGAAAATAGTCGCTTGATATGGCACGCTACTATGTGTTAAGCGACGCATTGATTTAGGTGCGTGACCGCGTTTTGCAAGGGCATAGATCATACGACCTGTACTAAAAATACCAGAGTTTGTAGCTGATGCGGCAGAGGTAAGCACAACAAAGTTGACGATACCTGCTGCTGCGGTAATACCAACTGCTGTAAATACGGCCACAAATGGGCTGGCTGCAGGGTTAACGGCTGTCCATGGGTAAATACTCATGATGATGGCCAAGGAACCAATATAGAACAAAATAATACGCAAAGGAATATTATTGATGGCCATTGGAATAACCTTTTCAGGGTTTTCAGTTTCACCTGCTGTCAAACCTACAAGTTCAATGCCGGTGAATGCAAATACAACCATTTGGAAGGATAAGATAAAGCCCATCGTTCCATTTGGGAACCATCCGCCGTAATTCCATAAATTACTAAAGGCGGCAGCTACACCAGCATCGGTACTAAATCCAGAGAAAATCATGATTAAGCCGATGATGATAAGGGACACAATGGCAATAACCTTGATCATGGCAAACCAGAATTCCATTTCACCAAAGTGCTTTACGGCTGTTAAGTTCATGAGTAATAGAGCTATTAAGACGACGAGGGCTGGGACCCATTGCGGTAGCCATGGTATCCAGTATTGCATATACAGTCCGACGGCCGTTAAATCGGCCATGGCTAGTGATAGCCAACAGAACCAATATGTCCACCCTGTGATGAACGCAGCGCGATCACCTAGATAATCCTCTACAAAATCGATAAAGGAATGATGATTAAGATTAGATAATAATAATTCCCCTAACGCTCTCATTACAAAGAAACATATAAGACCAGTAATGAGATAAGCAAAAAGAATGGATGGACCTGCCAAATGGATGGCCCGACCGGAACCTAAGAATAAGCCTGTACCAATGGCACCGCCGATGGCGAGCAATTGTACGTGGCGATTCTTAAGGCCCCGCTCTAACTGATTCGTATCAGACATAGTAAAGACCTCTTTTCTACAAACTACCTATAAATACAAAAAGCCATGGATGACCATAACTTTCATAATCTATAGAATATATAAAACTATTTTCTTATAATACAGTATCTATTATAAAAAGTCAAATGTATTTTTACAGTAGACACATCCTGTGAATAGTATTATTAACATACGAATAAAAGAAAGCGTATTCATACTTTTAAAAGCATACTATGCGTTAAAAGGTTTTCATAATTTGCTATAATAATTGATAGATTATCTTTTACGTAAAGTCGTGGAGGTTATTATGAGACGACAAGACAGAAGAGTTACAGATATAGAAGAAATTAAGGGCATTTTAAATAGCACTCGCATCATTCACCTAGGCATGATGGATGGTGACTACCCTTACGTGGTGCCCTTACATTTTGGTTTTGAATTTATAGATGAGGTGCTTTATATCTATGTGCATGGCCATTATGAGGGAAAGAAGTTTGACTTGATTAAAGCAAATCCTCATGTATTTATCGAAATTGATGGCAGTGATGAAGCCCTTGTTTCAGGTGGTGATATTCCTTGTGCATATAGTTCAGTTTATTCCAGTGTGATGGGCCGTGGAGAGGCTACCTATTTAGAGGCTATTGATGAAAAGTCTCATGGCTTACAAGTATTGATGAAACATCAGACAGGTCGTGAGTTTACTTTTACGGAAGCCATGGTAAACTCTGTGGGCGTAGTTCAAATTAAAATTGTCGACTATACGGCCAAAAGACGAAGACAACTTGAACAAGATGCTATTATGCCGCCATTAACTAAATAATGACACAACAATCCTATTGAACTCTATTATGATATAGCGTTCAGTAGGATTTTTTTATATCGAACCTAAGCATTAGATACATTATTTGGTTGTGTCGATACTTTCACAAAAGGAAAGATAAAAGTTTTATGAAGTAGCTAGAGCTACAGAAACGGTAGCTTGATTTTGATATAAATAAGAAAATATATCATTATATGTGTGGAGTATATTATAAATTTTTGTAATAGGAGAGAATATGAAGAAAATAATGACATCTGCTGTTTTATGTGCCGCGATGGCTACTGCAGTAAGTACCTTTGGCGTACAGCCAGTTAGTGCTACATACCCGTTAATAGATAAAAATGGTAATACCGTTCCTGTTGAACGAGATGTAGATAATAAAAAGCTCATCGATGATAATAAAAAACTCGCTGATCGTTATCGTTGGTATGATCAAGTTGATGATTATGATTTAGTTAAAACTAATATTGAGAGTGCCGCGCAGGAATTTGGCTATCCTATACAAGTTCCGTCTTATATGCCTAAAGACTATGCAGTACGCGATGTAAAGGCCAAGGACCATGACGTATTAGAAATCGTTTATACAGAAACGGGCCGTGATGGAGAATTTGGTCCGAAATTAACCTTCTCTAATACAGATATTGTATATCGTATGGGATGGGCTATCGATACAGTGGTAACGCCTATTTTAGAAAAGACAAATTACAACGCTAAGGATGCAGTTAGCTTTACTACCCCTAATGGGATCGCTGTACATACGTTAGGTTATAGTAAAGGCGCTATTCAAATTGCTTACTGGAAAAAAGATAATAAAGTTTATATGCTCTACTTTGCTTCTTTAAGAAATCAAAACTTTGTAAGCAAAATTGTAGACTCTGTAGGTCCTGTGAGTAACGTAGCCGTTGATGATAATCGACTACGTGGTGACCGCAATGATAATCAAAATATTGAAGAAAACGATGCGAAAATGGTTAAACAAAATGATGAGCCGGATTGGCCTCCTTATGAAACGATTGGGTTGCCATTGCGTACACATACGAATTCTGTGTGGCCTATACTTACCAGCAAAACCATCGGTTTACCTAGCGGTGTAATCGATGCATCTCATAAGATGTCTTATGACGTATCTGTACCAAGTTATTTACCTCTTGGCTATACATACTATGCTACACATTTTTATGACAATGATGTATTAGAAACGGTATATTGGAAGCAAGGTGAAGAGTATCAAGAGCGCAGTGGCCATTGGGTAACTCATACGATGGTCTTCCGCATGAGCTACTCTATGGACACCGTATGGCCTGAAGAATATATTCCAATGGAGTACCATGACCTACAGTGGAGCGACTCTACTCCAATAGGGGAGGTTCACTATACAGGGGATGTAGATAAGGGCTTAGTACGCAGTGTTACGTGGTACAAGGATAATATGGCATATTTCTTGTTCTTCCAAGTGCCTGTGAAAGCCTCTGAAGCAGACTTTTATAGAGATCATGTAGTGCCGTTAAAAGATATCGATCCAAGTCGTACAGACTTAATTGGTGTGAAAACGATTCGTTAATACTAAATAGCACTAAAAAAAGAACCTATCCATTAGATATCAAAGTGAACCGACCTCCTTAACGTTAAGATTTTTGGTCTAACATTAAGGGAGCGGTTCAGTAATATCTTTTGAGATAGGTTCTTTTAGCTATTAATTAGAAGAATACGTAACGGATGATAACGAGTACCGCTAATACGTACATAATCCAGTTAACTTCTTTTGCACGACCTGCAATGATTTTGAGTAGAGGGTATGCAATAAGACCTGCAGAGATACCATTAGCAATGCTGTATGTGAACGGCATCAAAACGATAACGAGGAATGCAGGAAATCCTTCTGTCCAATCATCGAAGTCGATATTGCGGATAGCACCTAACATGAGGGCACCAACGATGATAAGAACAGGAGATGTGGCTGCATTTGGTACCAAGGATACCAATGGAGCCAAAAATAAGCAGATTAGGAATAATATGCCTGTTGTGACAGCTGTTAAGCCTGTACGGCCACCAGCACCTACACCTGCTGCACTTTCAACAAAAGCAGTGATCGTAGATGTACCGAGTAATGCGCCAGCACTAACGCCGATAGCGTCAACAGTCATCGCTTTACCAAGACCTGGGAATTTACCAGATTTTGGATCCGCAATTTTCGCCTCTGTAGCAGTACCGATTAACGTACCCATAGAGTCGAACAATTCTACGAATGTGAAGGAGAAGATAATCGTAATCAAGCCCATGTGGATCGCACTAGGAATATCTAATTGAAGAAATGCGGCTTTTGAGAAGTCAGGCACTGCCAATACTGTGAAGTTCTCAGGCATTGTAGATAGTCCCGTTACATAGGACACAATTGTTGTTACCAACACACCAATCAAGAGTGAACCTTGAATCTTACGAGCCATTAATAGAGCGGTAAAGATGAGGCTGAATAGGGCTAACAATGTTTCGCCACTGTGCAAGTTACCTAGTGTTAACAATGCTTCAGATGCTGGAGGTACTAGATTGCCATGTGTTTGTATAACTTGGCCTAAGGTGTTAGGAGATAAACTGATGGAAATCGCCATCAAACCGGATAGTTTTAAACCGATAATGGAGATAAATAGCCCAATACCAACGGTAATAGCGACTTTCATAGAAGCCGGTATACCTACAACAATCATTTGTCGTATCGATGTCAGCGTTAGGACGAGGAATACGAGACCGGAAATGAACACCGCACCTAGTGCCGTTTGCCATGATACACCCATACCGAGAACTACGGTAAAGGAATAAAAGGCTAAGAGGCCAACCCCTGGAGCCAGTGCGATTGGATAGTTAACAAATAAACCCATAGCAATCGTTACGAGGCCACCACCTAAAGCTGTAGCGATGAGGACGGCATCCTTGTCCATGCCAGCAAGACTCAAGATGTTTGGCGCCAAAAATAGGATGTACGCCATCGTGATAAACGTGGTAATACCTGCTAAAATCTCGGTTTTAACGGAGGTACCTCGTTCATTGAGTTTAAATAGTTTATCTAACATTAGATAAATCCTCCCTGTATGAAATTATAAATCATATCAAATAAAAATATTTCGATATACCTATAGTGTATCATATTTCCCACCATTTTTTGTATGAATTTATGTTATACTATACATATATTGTGAATGACTTAGAGGTTAACTTATGAAAATATCTACAAAAGGGCGGTATGCCTTGCGAATCCTAGCGGATATTGCAGAACACGGGACGGAAAAAAATGTGCCTATCCGTGAAATCGCAGAACGCCAAGGGTTTTCAGATAAATACTTAGAAGGAATTGTATCTCGCTTGTCCTCTGCGGGCCTCGTTAAAAGTGGCCGTGGTAAATACGGTGGCTATCGCTTGGTTAAAGATCCTGCTGAATATAATGTATATGAAATTTTATATGCTGCAGAGGACTCTATTGCTCTTGTGTCCTGTTTAGAGGATGATGTAGAGCCATGTCCTATGTTTAATGATTGTTTGACTGCTCCTCTATGGCAGTATTTACAAGATGAGTTTCGCCATGTAATGGAGCGCGTTTCCTTGCAAGATGTAATGGATCACAAGTTTCCAGTGGAATAATTGAGAGAGTCGCGTTTTATATGCGACTCTTCTTTATATAATTTTGTAAACGCATATTTTTATACACTTTTATATGTGGAAAGAAGGCGAAAGATGAGTACAATCGCAGATGATACTCGTGGTGGCATGCGAAATGTATGGATTATTACGGCTGCCATGACTGTATTAGCTATATGCTACACCATGATTATTCCTTTTTTGCCTATATATCTCTTGGAATTAGGTGTCCCAAAAGCCGATGTAGCCCTTTGGTCGGGCCTTGTCTTTGGGATTACATTCCTCATTGCGGGCATTATGGCTCCAATTTGGGGAAAAATCGCCGATAATAAAGGAAAAAAACGGATGGCCTTGCGCGCTGGCTTTGGCATTGCTGTCTGTTATGTATTAATTGGTTTAGTTACAGACCAATATCAATTACTCATGGGGCGGGCCCTCGTTGGATTTGCCAATGGGTTCTATCCCGCGGCAATGACTATGGTATCCCTCAGTGTCGATGAGAAACAGGTTGGTCGAGCTCTAGGTATCTTCCAGACGGGGCTTATCTTGGGGAATGTCATCGGTCCATTTTTAGGTGGTGCTGTTGAAAGTGTAGTAGGGATGCGTCCTGTATTTTATGTATCTGGTGTTGCTGTACTTATTGCGACATTGGCTGTATTGTTCTTTGTGAAAGAACCAAAATTACATGCTGTAGGTACTGATGGAAAAGAACAGTCGGCTCAACCTACTAAATCTACATCCTTACGTGAGGACTTTAAGGCCGTTCAACAACAACCTGTACTAGTACGGTTGCTTGGGATTTTCTTCTTTATGCAATGTGTCATCATGATGCTACAGCCTATCTTGGCCCTTTATGTGGGTGATATGCAAGGCACCATGGAAGGGGCGGCTATAATCTCTGGTACAATCCTCAGTATCGGCGGTTTAGCAGGCTCCTTAACGACTAATCTATGGGTTCGCCTTGGTGAACGTCGTGGTTATTTTAAGACCATTTCCTACTGTATGATGGGTAGTGGTATCGTTCTATTGCTGCAAAGTTTACCAGTGGGTATATGGTGGTTTGGTGTTTTACAGGTTCTAATTGGTTCATGCATTGTAGGCATTAACCCATCCTTGAGTGCAGCAGTAACCCTTAATACAGATCCAAGCTTTAGAGGTCGTATGTTTGGTATGACGACGACAGCTCAACAATTTGGTTCTATGGTAGGGCCTGTATTTGCTAGTATTGTATCGACCTATGTGGGCATATCCTACGTATTCAGTATTACTGGATTGTTATTGTTATATATGGGCTTTCAGTCTAGAAAATTATCTAAAAAACATGAATAGCACTATGATGAGTCATAGATAGTATTAAGGGAATCATTTGTTTCGTATGAGATGCAAAGGAGTTGTTATGGTCCGTATCGGTCAAACTGTACTTGGAGAAAAGGGTACAAAGATATGCGTGCCTATTGTGGGCACAACGGTAAAAGAAATTCTAGATGCTACTGCGGTGGCATGCAATACACCTTGTGATGTGGTGGAGCTACGCATTGACTATTACGAACGAGCTCATTCCATTGATGCTATTATTGAACTATTGATGCTCATGAAACCTCAATTAAAAGGTCGTGCATTGCTCTTTACATGGCGCACGAAGGGTGAGGGGGGCGAGAAATCTATCTCCTCACAAGATTACTTTACAATATTAGAACGCCTTATCCCAACGGGCTTGGTAGATGCTATTGATATTGAGTTATTCTTTGATCAAGATAGAATGGTCAAAACCATAGAATTCGCCAAGGTTCATGGTGTAACAATCGTCATGAGCAATCATGATTTTAATGGTACACCAAGTAGAGATGTTATTGTAAATCGACTCATTCAAATGAAAGGATTTTTAGCGGATGTGCCAAAGATAGCCGTTATGCCTCATACAACAGGTGATGTATTAACACTTCTTGAAGCGACGGCTGAGGTGAAATCCTTATATCCATCAGACCCAATCATTACGATGGCCATGGGGCCATTGGGGGCTATTACACGTGCTTCAGGAGCTTTATTTGGCAATGCTATGACCTTTGCTTCAGCGGGCAAAGCATCGGCACCAGGTCAAATCGATGTACATGAACTAAAACGTATCTTAGATACTCTTGATGTAGATGGTGTATTTGATGAACAACAACATAAACGCGTAAAAGTGCATTAAAAAAGTTGGCGAGAGCCGACTTTTTTTATATGTTTTGTATCGCCTGTAATATATTCATTTTTGAAGGCCGAATATAGAAAATATAGATGTAATTACCTATAACTTTATATAGAATGAGATACTTTTTGTGTGATAATTTTCTGTATTTTTCCTTGCTATCTACAATAGGATAGCGCTCAGGAAAAATGGATAATGAACATATTTTTTGGTAAATTTGCGATAATTCTTTTTGGATAAACGCAGTGTCTATAAAGCGTTGCTTTAATGAAAGTTTGAGATTTACTATGTCAGATTTATCAGTAGGGGTCAAAATTATTGTATATCTCATTTTAACCTCCGAACTTATAAATCCTTAAGGAGCTCATTAAAGACTTTTTCAGCAGGTTCGCCAATTCCCTTTTCTGCTTGATTAAGTCCTATCTCTATTCTTGTGCTTAAATCTTCTTTAGTCCATAAATCATCATTTATAGCATCAATCCATTCTGGGCGATGGATAGTGGAAGGAATATCGTTAGTGAATTGTATTTGTTTTGATACAAGTGTAACAGTTTGTGATATAGTTAATCCCATCTCTTTTAAGATAGCTGTTGTTAGTGTCTTAACTTTAGGATTAATACGGATATTGAGTATGCCTGTTTTATCAATTTTATCAAAGGATATTTCAACCTCGTTTGTGGTTGATGTTCTGTACGAGCTAGTAGTATCTGATGCCTTTAATGTGATTCGGGGTTGTTCGTAGGTGCCGTCATTGTTGAGTGTACTTGGCGTTGGTGTTTCATCTGTAGATGTTGTTGGTAATGCAATGGCAAATGGAATACGACGTTCTTTGATGATTTGACGAAATAGTGCGTCAAGCATGGAGGTATAGGATAGGCCTTGGGCTTTCAATATGCTAGATACCTCTTGTTTTAGATCTTCGTTGATGCGGACTTGTAGGTTTACGGTTTTCATAATATCTCTCCTATGATTCTTTAAGTTGTGACTGTAATACTTTGGTTATTTTATTGCTCTTATAGAAAAAGGTGTTTAAGCTTCTTGAATTCTAGTTGTAATTACATTGTAATTGCAAATATGGATTTTTACAAATACATATAAAACATAGAGAATATAAAAAAGCAGTATTTATCTTAGGGATAAATACTGCTTTTAGTACTATATCTATGAAGTTAAGATATGAGTTTTAGTTTTATCTAGAAATACAGATGTAAATCTTCTTACAATAAGTTTGCTTCAAAATCTTCTAGGATAGCAGACACTGTTTCTGGTGCATTACGGTTATGTTCTACGATGCATTGAGCGAAGCTTTCATACATTGGTGTACGCGTTGCTTCTAGTTCGCGTAAGCGTTCGATGCCACCACTAGAGAGAACACGACCAGAGGTAGATAGGTTTTCTACTGGTTGTGTTAATTGGTAGATACGACCGTTTTGGCGTAAGTGTGCGAAGTTTTTAGGAACTGTTACACAGCCGCCGCCAGTGGAAATAATAAGACCTGTTTGGGTACCGAATTTTGCAATCATTTCCGCTTCTTTTTCGCGGAAGGCAGGTTCCCCTTGTTCAGTAATGTATGTGGAAATGTCTCCAATTTCTTTTTCTAACTCATGATCCACGTCAATGCAGGTACGGCCCATTTCTTCACCGAGCGCTTTACCGACTGTAGTTTTTCCTACGCCAGGCATGCCGATGAGGATAATGTTTTCCTTTTCACGGCGCATATCGCGCAAGATTTGTTCAATTTCCTTTGTACCAAAGCTTTCACCTTGGAAATGATTAGCCGCCTCAACGCCTTGAGTCACGAGGAATGGCAAGCCATCACAATGAGGAATTTCCATCATTTCTGCTTGTAACAACAAAATCGTACGGCGTGGATTATAGATGAGGTCTACAACGCCTTCTAATTTGGAGAATTGTGTAATATCGATGAGGTTAGCTGGATTATGAGGATACATACCGATAGGTGTGCAGTTAATAATAATCTGTGCTGTTTCGTAGTAATTAGGCGCATCACCATAGAATGGTGCGGTCTTACGAGAGAGGTGAACTATGTTCTTAGCTCCTAAGTCTTCAAGAGCTACGTGAACAGTAGCGGAGGATGCGCCATCGCCAAGGATAATACATTCCTTGCCAGATACATCAATGCCAGCATGTTGTAGAGTAAACACGAAACCATCGTAGTCTGTATTATAGCCGTGCCATTTACCATCTTTGCGAACCATCGTATTCACACAACCGATGCGTTTAGCACGAGGGTCTACTACATCACAAACTTCAAGGGCATTTACCTTGTAAGGGATAGTGATATTGATACCTTGCAATTCTGGATCTGCGAAGAACTCTTGCAATTGGCTCGGTTCCCGTTCAAATAATTCATAATTTGTATTCCCTAATGCACTGTGAATGCGAGGGGAGAAGCTATGGCCTAACGTACGGCCAAGTAAACCAAATTTCATAGGACCTCCTAGGTCAATATACATAGAATGGCTAATAGGCTGGTACCTATTAGCCATTGGAGTTTTATAACTATATGTATTGTACTATATATGTTCTTATAGGGACTAGTACATATAAGTATATTAGTTTTCAGGGTAATTGCCTAGTAAGCGGAATTTATCTTGTGATGTGTGTAGCTCTGCTAGAACAGACAATACCTTAGGATCTGCTAGGGATGCTTCTAAGTCGAGGTAGAATAAGAACTCAAAGTTATGGCCTACAATCGGGCGAGATTCGAGTTTGGTAAGATTTACGCCGATATTTGCAAACTTGGTAAGTAATGTACCAAGGCCACCTGGAGCGTGGCTTGCTGTAGTTACCACGGAGATTTTATTAGCCCCTGGGTATACATGGAAGTCCTTGCTGATGCAGATAAAGCGCGTATAGTTGTTATCGCTATTTTGGATATTGCGCATCAATGGAGATAAATTATATAAGTCGGCACATTGAGGAGCTGCAATAGCTGCCACACCTGGATCGTCACTAGCCGCTACGAGCTGTGCTGCACGAGCCGTGTTATCGAAGGAGCGCAATTCTACGCCTTCTAATTTCTCTAGGAAGTGGCTGCATTGCCCCAACGCTTGAGGATGGGAGATGATAGTGTGAATATCTTCTAGTTTTGTGCCTTTTTTCACGAGTAAATCGTGAGAAATCCAAAGGCGTGTACCGCGTACGATATAGCATTTACGATCTTCTAGAAGGTCATACACTTCTTTTACAGAACCATTGGAGCTGTTTTCGATAGGTAATACACCGAATTGACATTCTCCAGACTCAACAGCGTCGAATACGGCACGGAATCCTGTTACATAGTGAATTTGGCTGAGTGGTAATAATTTATCACACGCCACTTGCGCATTGCTGCCGAATATGCCCGCACAAGCTACGCTGCCACGTTGTGGAGGCAAGGTAGGGGATTGCTCAATGGCTTTTTTCATTTTAACAGTGAACTCATTATCTTGGAATAATTGTTCGGATTGATACGTACGGCTCAAGCTGAATAATGCTTCGAAGAAACGGCGTGCGTATAGGTCGAGGTCTGGGCCTGCATCTCGAGTTACTTTGTCGAGGATATCTCGTTCCCGTTTGGCATCGTAAATAGCCTTGTTCATTTCTTTCTTTGTTGCCGCAACGTCCTTGGAGAGTTCCATGCGCTCTTTGAAGAGGGCGAGCATTTGGTCGTTTATGTCGTTAATTTTAACGCGTACTTCATCTAAGTTCATGGTCAATATCTCCTAAGAAATCAAGAATAACAAGGGCTGTAACAGCTTCGATTACAGGTACTGCACGAAGCGCTACACATGGGTCGTGACGACCTTGGATTGTGAGCAATATGTCCTCTTTTTGTGAAAGTGACACAGAATGTTGTTCTTTATAAATGGATGGTGTTGGCTTGATGCCCACTTGCATAACGAGTGGTAAACCATTGGTAATACCACCTTGAATACCACCGCTATTATTAGTTGTGGTTGTAATCTTGTCGCCGTCCATGGTGAAAGCATCATTCACTTCGGAACCAAGTTGTGCACACATATCGAAGCCACCGCCAAAGGATACGCCTTTAATGGCGGGTACCCCAAAGATTACGCGGGCTAAGCGGTTTTCGATACCGTCAAAGTTTGGATTGCCAAGGCCAATTGGTAGACCTGTAGCAACGACTTCAACGATACCACCTGTAGAGTCCCCATCCTTTTTGAGGTTCATAACAAGGGTTTCTACTTCGCTACGTTTTTGTGAATCAACCATAGCAATTGGTTCTGTAGCGATATTAGCTAATGCTTTCATATCTGGATGAACCATATCGATAGGAGCATCTTGGATCGTTCCCACTTGTTTTAAATGGCCGTGGATTTCGATGCCTTTTTCGCGTAATAATTGAAGGGCGATGCCACCAGCTACGCAAAGTGGTGCTGTAAGGCGTGCTGAGAAGTGACCACCTCCGCGCATATCTACCTTGTCGCCGTAGCGCATACGGGCTGTAAGATCTGCATGAGAGGGGCGAGGGATATCGCGTAAGTTATTATAATCGCTAGAGTGTTGAGATGTGTTGCGGATCATAAATGCCAATGGAGAACCGCTGAGCATGCCGTCCACCAAACCTGCTAAAAACTCAGGTGTATCGGCTTCCTTACGCTGTGTTGTTAATTGATTTTGCCCTGGCGCACGGCGCTTTAAAAAGGCTTTTAACTCATCGATATCGATGGTATGTCCACAAGGTAGACCTTCAACAATACCGCCGATAGCGTATCCATGAGAGGCGCCAAAGGTAGATACCTGTATGGTTTTACCGAAATTAGATGCCATTATATTAACTCCTACTATATAGTACGTACTATTTCTATTATCTATTAGATTAAACCAGATACGATTAGAAATCTAAACTGGTTGTGCATTACCGCCCAGTAAGTTCCAGTCCTCAAAGAAGTCTGGATAGGATTTTGTGATAGCTTCGCTATCTTTTAAGGTAACAGGATTTTTACTGATGAGGGCCATCAATGTGCCGGCCATAACGAGGCGATGGTCATTTACGCAATCACCTTGACCGCCTTTAAGTATACCATTACCGATGATATATAGGTCATCGCCTTCTTCACGCACTGTACCGCCTAAGTCTCTTACGAGATTAGCAACAGCTATGAGACGATCGGATTCTTTTAAGCGTAGGCGAGCACCCTTAATAAAGGAGCTTTCACCAGAAATAGAGCAAGCAAGGGCGGCCATAACAGGCAACATATCCGGCATTTGCTCAAGGTCTACATGGATTGGCTTGGAAGCACGACCTGTGACCGTTACATTCATACCATCCCAAACAACATCACAACCAGCATCAATCATAACTTGCATGATGCGGCGGTCAGCTTGTACAGAGTTTTTGTTCATGCCTGTAATCGTAATTGGTTTGCCCGTCATACCGGCCGCCACCATCCAGATTGCTGCATTAGACCAGTCACCTTCGATTTGGTAATTATCACGGCCGATAAAGGACGCACCAAATGGGACTGTGAAAGCCTCGTTGATGTTTGTATCAGGTAACGTATGCTCTACCTCCACGCCAAAATCACGCATGGTTTCCGTCGTTAATGTTACATAATCACTAGATTGTAGTGGGGTAGTAGCCGTGATAGTAGATAGGCCGATTTGAGGGGCTGCTAACAATAATCCAGAGAAGAATTGGCTGCTTACATCACCTACCATGGAGAAATTACCGCCTTGGAGACGACCTGTCATAGTAAATGGCGGTTTATCTTGGGAGAATGTTACGCCATGCGCTTTCATTTCGCTGAGCATAGGTTCGAGAGGGCGATCTGGTAAACGACCTTTGGCATCTACGTCTACATCGTTACAGATGGATGCAGCTACAGGTAATAAGAGACGTAATGTGGTGCCTGATTCGTGAGGTACTACATTGCCCTTTGTTGGGACAGGACCTGGTGTAACAGTGACAACTTTATTTTCATATACTACGTGAGCACCTAAGCCTCGCAAGGAGTCCATAGTAGCATCGATGTCTTTAGAGGTACGGCTTAGTAGTATAGTAGATGGAGAGTTAGCAAGGGCAGCACAAATTAATGCGCGGTGTGCATGTGCCTTTGCTGGGATGGACGCAATCGTTCCTGTAGGAATGGCGTTCGTTACGGAATGCATAGAAATCTCCTTTTACGTCTTAGTCTAAATAGGTGGCAAGTTCTTCGTGGGTAACAACCTTAAGTTCGCTGTGGCCATAGCTTGTTGGTACTACAATTTTAATAGTAGCGCCTTCGCTTTTCTTATCGTGCTTAGCAGCTGCTAGGATTTCTTCCTTTGTTACAGTCGTTGTAGTTGGTAAATGATGGGCTTCGATGAGGGATTTTAACTTATCTAGAGCCTCAATATCTAGTTCTCTATGTTTTACCGCACCCTGTGCCATGAGTACCATGCCAATAGCAACCGCATAGCCATGATGAACCTCAAAGTGACTCGCTTTTTCAATGCCGTGACCAAAGGTATGGCCTAGGTTTAAGAGGGCGCGGACGCCAGATTCGCGTTCGTCTTGTTCTACGATATCCGCCTTTGCTTGTACGCATCGCGCAATGACAGCACTAACGCTATCGCGGTGTGTTATCAAGGGCTTATTTTCTAGCTGAGTTAATAAACCTGGTACATCGAGGAAACCATATTTGATGATTTCGCCACATCCATTTTTCCATTCCATGTCGGGCAATGTATTAAGCGTTTCCGGATCACAGAGGACAAGAATGGGTTGTTTGAAAGCACCCCACAGGTTTTTACCTGCTTCAAGATTGACAGCTGTTTTACCGCCTACAGAGGAGTCTACCGCCGCTAATAGGGAGGTAGGTACCTGTACATAGTCAATGCCACGCAAATAGGTAGCCGCTGCAAAGCCTGCCATATCACCTACAACACCACCGCCAAGCGCGATGAGAAGGTCCTTGCGTGTTAACGATTGAGCTGCCATATAGTCCACTAAATCGATGAGTTGGTGGGCATTTTTAGAACTTTCACCAGCAGGGAATACATAATCACAAACAGTATAACCCGCATGCTCCATATTAGCTTTCACAGAACTCAAATAGTGCGGTGCTACATTGCTGTCGCTGACGATGATAACACGACAATTTGGTTTTAATGGTTTTATATAATCGCTGATGCGTTGTAAAGCACCGTTTTCGATGACGACGTCATACGGCGTGGATGCGTTAATATGGATGCGAGTCATAATAATTCCTTTCTTAAAAGAATAAGCTAGTATCTATTATAACGGATACTAGCTTATTTGTGTGATATTTAAGATTATTTAGTGCATTCTACTAATGCTTTACGCAATGCGAATACTTCTTTCATAAGGCTAGTGAATTGGTCTGGACGTAATGCTTGAGGGCCATCGCATAATGCTTTGGATGGATCATTGTGAACTTCGATCATAAGGCCATCTGCACCGCCGCCTACGGATGCAAGGGAAAGTGGGCGAACCATACGGCTCATGCCTGCAGCATGGCTAGGATCCATGATGATTGGCAAGTGAGATAGTTCGTGCATCATAGGGATTGCTGTTACATCTAATGTATTACGTGTTTTAGGTTCGAATGTACGAATACCACGTTCGCATAATACAATTTGATCATTGCCTTCGGACATGATATATTCAGCCGCCATTAACCATTCTTCGTATGTAGCGGATAGACCACGTTTCAACAATACAGGTTTTTTCAATTTGCCCACTTCTTTTAAAAGTGTGAAGTTTTGCATGTTACGAGCACCGATTTGAAGCATATCTACATTGTCGAAGTATTGCAATTGGGAAACATCCATAACTTCGGATACGATAGGAAGACCAGTTTCTTTTTTTGCTAATTCTAAAAGTTTTAAACCTTCAGGGCCCATGCCTTGGAAGGAGTATGGGGATGTACGAGGTTTGAAAGCGCCACCGCGAAGGATTGTAGCACCTGCATCTTTACATGCTTGGCAAGATGCGAGAACTTGTTCTGGTGTTTCCACGGAGCAAGGACCAGCCATTACAGCGAAGTGACCGCCACCGATAAGTGCACCGCCTACATTGATAACGGAATCTTCTGGGTGGAATTTACGGTTTGCTTTTTTGAAAGGTTCTTGAATACGTGTTACTTTATCTACGAAATCAAGGGATTCAATTTGACGGGAATCAAGAGATGCTGTATCGCCGATAAGACCTAAGATATTATAGTGGGCCCCTTCTACTGGATGGATAACAAGACCTTTCGCTTCTAATTCATTGCGTAATTTTGTTACCTCTGCTTCTGTAGCTGTTGTTTTTAATGTGATAATCATAATAAGTCCTCCTCAAATAACAATGCGAATAGTGGGGCCAACCATACGGGATAGCAAATAAAAAAGGGCTACCCGTATTTTAATACGGGTAACCCTTTTACTATTCTAAGCAACGATTGATGATTTCTAAATTAGCGTAGCTCAAATAGTTCCTTACCCGTACGTTGGATAAAGAACCAATAAAAGTATTGTTTTGCTACTGTGCTAATTTGGTTAGTCATCTTATTGTTGCTCCTTTCTAAATTTGATGTGTACAGTATAAACCCATTTGAGAATTTTATGCAAGTACTTTTTTCAAAAAGCTACAAAATTCTATAGAAAAAAGTTGCTTTAATATTCCTTTACCTTTATCCACATGGTAAAATTAAAGGTAGAAAATACTAGCAATATAAACGTTATAGAACATAATTGGTAAGGAGAGTTATGATTATTCAAATTTTAAATACAATTAACGATGATATTAAACAAATTCGTACAGATGTGTTCATGAAAGAACAAGGTTTCGAGAATGAATTTGATGAAATTGATGAAATCGCAAAATTCGTGCTTTTATCTATAGATGGAAAAGCTGTTGGTACTTGTAGATTTTTCCCCAGCGATATAGAAGGGGATGCTCATATTGGTCGTATGGCAGTACGCAAATTATATCGAGGTCAAAACTTAGGCTCAAAAATTATGCTCGCTGCTGAAAATGGAATCCGTCGCGATGGATTTAAAACATGTTCTCTATCAGCGCAAGTACAGGCAAAACCATTCTACGAATCTCTTGGATATGTGGCTGAAGGTGAAGAATATCTAGATGAAGGCTGTCCACATGTGATGATGCGGAAAGTATTATAAGAAACTAGATACTAAATATAATAGTTTGTATTAGCTCGGTCAGTATATTAATATCTATATATTTTAAAATATGAGGTGAGAGTTTATGAAACTAGCAGAAGCATTACAAGAACGTGCTGATTTGAATAAGAAAATTAGTGATTTGCAAGGTCGTTTAAATCAAAATAGTTTAGTACAAGAAGGGGAAATACCTAATGAAGACCCTAACGTATTGATGCAAGAACTAGAAGCGGCAATTGCTAGACTTCAACAACTCATTAAAGATATTAATCTTACTAACTGTGCAACTATTGTTGAAGGGCGCTCTTTAACGCAAATTATAGCAGAGAAAGAAGGAGCTATTATGCGACTTTCTGCATATCGTGCCTTAGCAGATAGTGCGAGTGCGATTAATTATCGTGCTCGTGGATCGGAAATCAAAATGATAGCAACTGTAAATGTTAGTGAATTACAAAAAACAGCAGATACAATATCTAAGGAGATTCGTACATTAGATAATTTACTACAGTCAACCAATTGGACGGTTGATTTAATAGAGTATTAAGTATAAGTTGGTAATCAAGATAGGGTGGATACAAAGCCACGATTGCTTAATTCGTAAAAAGATGATATTCCATTACATGTACGGGGCGTTGATGATATGTATCGTGTAGGCCCTTATTGCGTATAAATGTATGGTTATTTTTTATAATGTATTACCATGTGTCAACTATTTTGATGAGGGTGGCGTTGGGGACTATAAAAAGGAGTGTTTTCACAGATTTGTTGTGAAAGCACTCCTTTTATTTATATTTAAGTTTTATCTATTCTAAATCATCAAAATCAAATGCTGCTGCTTTTGTATAGTTTGTAACTTTTGCTTCGAAGAAGTCAGTTTTTGTGCTATTTAAGTTGGAGAAGCTTTCGATCCATTCCATTGGATTGTCCTTGATTTCAGGGTATAGATGAGGCAAGCCGATTGCTTCTAAGCGGATATTGGCAAGGTATTTGATGTAGCGTTCGATAAGAACGTTGTTAAGGCCGAGGATTTTATCATCAGTGATGTATTGACCCCAAGCGATTTCATTTTCTGCACCTTGGCGAATCATGTCAGTGATTTTCGCTTCCAGTTCAGGCGTGAACAAGTCAGGGCGTTCACGACGTAATTCGCGGATGATGTTTTGGAACAATACAAGATGAGTTACTTCGTCTCGGTTGATGTATTTGAAAATAGTGGATGTAGCTGTCATTTTACCTTGGCGTGCCAATGTGTAGAAGAAGCTAAAGCCAGAGTAGAAGTAAATACCTTCTAAGATATAGTTGGCGATGATTGTGTGAATGAGGTTTGCTTCGCTAGGATCATCACTGAAACGTTGGTATGCATCGGCGATGAATCGATTACGTTCAAGTAATGTTTTATCTGTACGCCATTCGTCATAAATTTTGTCACGTGTAATAGGATTTGTTACAGTGTCCAAAATGTAGGAATAACTTTGAGCGTGAATTTCTTCTTGGAATGCTTGTATATTCAATAAAGATGCCACTTCAGATGCTGTAATATAACGGCTCAAGTTAGGCAAGTTTTCAGATTGAATAGAATCAAGGAAGTTCAAGAATGCAATGATTTTGTCGAATGCACGGCGTTCGTAATCTGTTAAGTATGGGAATTGCTTAACGTCTTCATTCAAGGAAATCTCTTCAGGAATCCAGAAGTTGTTGAGCATTGTACGGTACATTTGGTTCGCCCAGTCGTACTTGATACGGTTCCATTCGCGAAGGTTTGTGGTGTTGCCGCCAATCATAGATTGCGTGCCACGTTCACCATGTTCGTTGAAAATCAGTTTTTTATCCATAGTGGACTCCTTTATATTATCTGTGAAGATTACTCTGTTTCTATGAAGAGCAGCTAGTGCACTCATCCATTTCAAGGGATTGGTTACGGATGTAGTAGATTGTTTTAATCCCTTGTTTGTATGCCTCAACGTAAAGGTCTAGAATTTCTTTTGCTTTCATTTGAGGTGTGATATACAAGTTGAAAGATTGTGCTTGGTCAATATGACGTTGACGTACGCCACAAGCTTTGATGGACCATTGTTGGTCGATTGTATGCGCCTCTTTGTAGAGCCAGAAAGTTTTATCGTTCAAATCTGGTGCAGTTTTTGGTGTGAAAGAACCTTTCTTCTCTTCGATGAAGAATTTTTTGAAGATAGGGTCGATACCAGCCGTTGTGTTCGCAATGTTGGAAGTAGAACCTGTAGGAGCTACGGCCATCAAATAACCATTGCGGATGCCGTATTTTGCAACGTCTGAAGCCAATTGTTTCCAACAATCGGATGTGTAGCCACGACGTGTGAAGTATTCACCAGTTTCCCATTCGGAACCTTTGAATGCAGGGTATGCACCTTTTTCTTTCGCCAATTCCATGGAAGCTTTGATGGAATAGTACGCGATGTTTTCGAACAACTTATCCGCTACTTCGATATGTTCATCAGACTCCCATTGGATATCGTGGTTTACAAGGTAGTGGTGGTAACCAGAAGTACCAAGACCAATAGCACGGTATTTATCAGAAGTCATGCGAGATTCTGGTACTGGTGCTTGATTGATAGAGATAACATTGTCTAGCATACGAATTTGAAGAGCAATGTTTTCTTCTAACTCTTCGTCAGTAATACGGCCAAGGCTAATGGAGTTCAAGTTACATGTAACCATATCGCCTGTATTTGTTTTCGTAGTGATGGTGCCGTCTTCGTTGATGATTTCTTCAGCAAGGTTTGTGAAGCCAACGTTTTGTGCGATTTCGTGGCACAAGTTGGACGCGTAAATCATACCGGCATGTTTGTTAGGGTTGGCAGCGTTTACAGTGTCGCGGAAGAAGATGAATGGTGTACCAGTTTCAACAGCAGAGCGCATGATTTTTTTCATCATGTCTAGTGCTGGTACTTCGATGCCGTGTAAGTTCGGATCTTGTTCACATTCAAGGTAACGTTTTGTGAACTCTTTGTTATCGTCTGTGTCGTAGAAGTCCTCTAGAGCATAGCCTTTTACAGCCAAGATTTCATGAGGGTCGAATAAAGTAAAGTTTTCACGGGCAATCATGCGTTCCATAAAGATGTTTGGAACAGAGATAGCAGGGAAGATATCATGTGCTTTACGACGGTCGTCACCATTGTTAGTACGAAGCTCTACGAATTCGTAGAAGTCTTTGTGCCAAATATCAAGTGTTACTGTGGCGCCGCCTTTGCGTTTACCCAATTGGTCCACTGCAACAGCTGTATCGTTGTACAAACGAATCCAAGGAATAACGCCACCAGAGGAGTTTTTGAAACCGCGGATATCGGAGTTCAATGCACGAACTTTACCAAGGTAGATACCAAGAGCACCACCGTGTTTAGATACGCGGGAGAACTTGCTGTTTACGTCGTAAATGGACCATAAGTTATCATCTACACCAGAGATAAAGCAAGAGGACAACTGATGGAATGGTGTACCTGCATTTGCCAATGTAGGTGTAGCTGTTGTCATTTTTAATTGGCTCATCAAGTCGTAGAACTTTTTAGCGTATTCTACTTTGTTTTTGCCTTCTACTAATGCCAAGTGCATGGCGATCGCCATGAAGCGTTCTTGTGGCAATTCGTAGATTTCTTTGTTGAAGCCTTTTACCAAGTAACGGTCAGCCAATAATTTAAGACCTTCATAGTTGAAGAGATAGTCGCGCTTAGGTTTGATGTAATCGCCTAACTCTTGCAATTCATCAGGTGTATATTCTGTAACGAAGAAGTCCGCGTATTTTTTCTCTTCTACAAGCATATGTACAAGATTTGGGAAGTTGCCATAACCGAATGCTTTATAACGACGAGTGATAGCTGCTTCTTTATAGAGATCGAACAAGAAGAGGCGAGCTGCTACAAACTGCCAATCTTGGTTCATTTTATTAACTTGGTTGCCGAAACCGTCGTCTTTTTTAGAGATAACCTTTTCGATAGCTGTTTGTACTAAAGTTTTTTGAATTTCTTTAGTTGTCATGCCATCAACGAATTGTAACTTCGCATCCATTTCCAATTCTAGTGGATCACAAGAATCTAACCCCAAACATGCGAAGGCAATCATACGTTTCGTTTTTTCAACGGATAAAGGCTCGAAATGGCCATCCCGTTTCTTGATCATAATCTCCATTACTGTTCCCCTTACATTGTAAATCTATGTAAAATCATCTGTAGAGCTAGCGTAAATCAGATGTATTCTTTTAAACTAGTTCTAATCAGAAAAATAAGAAAACTACAATATATGGTAGTTTTCTTATTTATTAAATACATTATGTAATGATTATAGCGAAAAAAATCTATATATTCAATATTGACTTTTTTAAATTTATCAATGTGGTTAGATTAAATTTATCGATGTAGTTTGTGATTAATTTTATTATAGATAGATACTATATGATTTATAATAAATATAGTTTTACAATAGGAGGTTAGCTATGAAATCTATCGTTATATATTCGTCCCTTACGGGAAATACTAAACAAGTGGCAGAGACCATTGCCAGAGTATTGCCAGCGGACACACCATGTGTATCTATGTCGGAACTACCCTTAGATATGGCATCCTATGATCTGGTGTTTGCCGGATTTTGGGTTGATAAGGGGACAGCTAATAAGGAGGCCCGTGATGTACTAGGCACATTACATAACCCTCACATTGCTCTGTTTGCCACGGCTGGTGTTCCACCGCAAATGGCACATGCAAAGGAAAGTTTAATCAATGCAGCACATTGTTTACCCGATGGCGTAGAGCCTGTAGGAACCTTTATCTGCCAAGGCAAGGTAGACCCTAAGGTCATTGAAATGATGTATAAGATGTTCCCGAAAGGGCATAGCCACGGTCAATCTGCTGATCGCGATGCACGTCACAAACAAGCTGCAGTACACCCAAATGAAGACGATTTTAAAGCGGCCCAAGATTTTGCCCAAGATATTCTAGCCAAGTTAGAGCGATGAATAAAAGCAGTACCCCTGTGGAGTACTGCTTTTGTCATATTATATATGATGTTGTAATTATTACTATATTGTATTATATGCTTAATTATAAAGTACATTAAATTTAAGTTTACGCGTATCGAATTGGTTTATGAAGTACGACGTAATCAATAGCTTATATCCATTGCCTTCTATAATGACAGGATTGACAGCTGTTTTGTCGACTGTAAGGAACTTATCATAAATATGATGCACCTCTGTTACTCCATTTGGTAGAGACACCTCTAAATCAAGGCCGTTGTTGAGGAACTTGAAGGAGATGGAGTCGAAGTTGGCAGATTCTACTTGGTATTCTTTAAGATCTTGTTCGTATACAATTAACTCGATGTTTTCAATGTATTTATCGTATCCTGCAATCGAAATAACCTTTGGTGCAGTTATAGCATCAAAATTAATATATTCAACTCGTCTGCCGTTTATTGGGTTTGTATCTGGCAGTTTTAAATCATCTACAGGGACATATGGTGTGCCATAGTCCGTGAAGTTAGGGTCAAAGGTAGCAGCTATTGGTAGGCTTGCATGCCATTCGCCATCAACTTTAGTATAGGTCACAAATTCACGATACGTTGTATAGCCTATGAATGGCGTCAAGAGAACAGTACCTAAGGCAAGAGCCATAACGGTTGTGTGTACAGATGGTTTTAAACCCTTCACAAGAGAATATACATTATGTACTAAGAAGATTAGATTGAATGCACTCACGTAAATCGTATTGAGCCAGAGAACTGGTTCATTAATCACACGTTTACCGATAAGAACTAAGCACAGTGTAGTTAGTGTAATGAACAAGAAGCATAGGATTTGCTGTGTTCTGCTACTTTCACTAGATCTAAAGCTAGCCAAGTAGAATAGGTAGAAAATGGCTACATACGGATAATAAGTGTAGAAGAAACGCGTATCCTCTCGAAGCCCTAACAGGATCAAGACTAAATAGATATTAGCTAGAATGCCTGTAATAATGGACGCCTTAGGCAAGATGATGCCGAATACAACAGTAAAAAATGAGTTTGGTGCTGGAGGACCTGCGGGATCCTCTTTGTAAGAACATACCATAGATAGACAAATGAATATATTAATGGATGCGAGTACCTTAAAAATGGTTTCTTCAAAGTTGAATGGTTGGTCCACGATGATGAAGAAGAACCATAAACTCATGATGATAACAATGTTATATAGCGTAGACGTAACAAGGGTGATGCCAATCCGTTTGATGCGGTTAATGATTTCACCGATGTAGTGTTCACCAGGCGATGTGAAATACAAGGCAATCATGGAGTATAGCCATAGGTATGATATATTTTCCGTAGCCAGTTCAATACCTCGCACATAGCCGTAGCTTTCGTGAATCATATAAAGGCCAACGCTGATTCCGATACTTACTAAGGTATATAAAATGGAAAACTTTCGAGCTCTTGTTATATAGCTTTGTAAAATAACGATAAAGAAATACAGTGAGTATAGCTTAATGTCGATTTCAGCAAACCAATCTTGTTCAATATACAACGGTGTACATGAAAATATGGCAATTAATGCCAGTAATATAGGCGACTGCGTTGCTAGGTCCCGTAGCGAAGACCATACATGTTTAATAGCAAATTTCATAGATGTTCTCTCCCTCTATAAATATAACTACCCCTCTTATATTAGTATACCTGTTTTCTGGTGAAAGCCCTATGAGGTTTTACATGCTTTTAAATATCCTTTACAATAACACTAAGAACTAGTTTTCAAAGAAAAGAGGTTATCACATGGAATTCTCTTATTTTTTACCTGTAAATATCCAATTCGGTTGGAATAAAGTAGATAATGTTGCTGATTTTGCTGCACCATATGGTAAGAAAGCACTTATTGTAACTGGTCGTACTAGTGCCAAAAAATCTGGTTTATATGATCGGGTGGTAGCAAAGCTTGATGCAGCTCATATCGGTCATGTATTGTTTGATCAAGTGGATGCCAATCCATTGACCACGACTGTCTTAGACGGCGCTGCGTTAGCTAAATCTGAAAGCTGCGATATGATTATTGCCATCGGCGGTGGGTCCATTATGGATTGTGCAAAGGGCATTGCTTTTATGGCTGTGAATGACGGCGACATTAATGATTATATCTTTAACCGTAAAACGAGTGATAATGCGTTACCGCTTATTGTGATTCCAACCACTTGTGGCACAGGTTCTGAAGGCAACGGTTTTGGTGTTCTTACTAATCCTGAAACAGGGGATAAGAAATCTTTACGCTGTAATGCCATCGTGCCTAAGGTATCTATCGTGGACCCTGCTGTAATGGGGACTATGCCTCCTCATGTGTTGGCATCTGTTGGTTTCGATGCATTGTGCCATAACATCGAGGCGTACACATCTAAAACGGCACAACCTTTCACCGATGCGTTAGCTCATTATGCAGTAACATTACTAGCACAATATCTTGTACCTCTATATAAACATGTGAAAGCGATTGCGAATGGTCAAGAAGCTGTACTAAACAAAAAACAATTAACAAAAGCATGGGAGTCCGTTACATTGGCTAGCACTATTGGCGGTATGGTTATCAATACAGCAGGCGTCACACTTGGTCATGGTATGGAACACCCTGCTAGTGGCCTTAAAGATATTACCCATGGTGTTGGTCTTGCAGTTATTGAACCTGTTGTAGTGGAATACACATGGAGTGCTAACACTGAAAAATTCAACTCATTGGCACGTATATTCAATCATGGTGACGGTTCTGAGTTGGGTGAAGCATTACGCCTTATGGTGCATGAATTAGACCTTACCACAAACCTTACAGAATTAGGATTTACTAAAAAGGATATTCCGTGGCTTGTCGATAATGTATACGTAGTGGCTACAGGAAATATTGCTAATACAGTGGCTGAAGTAAGTCGTAACGATATAGAAGTGCTATATAAGAAAATGTTGTAGTCATAGAAATATAGGGAGAGAGTTTTGGTTCGCATATTTTATGGCCTATTAACTGCATATATAATTATGCTATTTATTGTGGCAATGCTATTTAATATAGCACCTATAACATATATTGTATTTGGCGTAGCAATAGTATTGCTTTTAGTACTACAATATGACTGGTATAAGAAACATGCTTTATCTGAAAAAACACATATTAAATTGATTTGCTGCGTATTTATTATATTTAATTTATGTTTAGCAGGACTTGTTGCGGATTGGCTTAAGTATGATACTCAAACGACTCTTGAACAAACCGATGGATTTGAGTTTAGTACTATGGACTGGCAACGAGGTTGGCCAAATGATGACGGGTTGCCGGAAGGTCTAAAGCGTCCTAAGAACCTTCCTGAAGGTATTTCAAAGGCCTCTGCATCTGGCGATAGCTTAGCGTGGGCAAATGCATATCCTACAAGATATACTGTATTAGAAGGAAATCCTACAGTTATTGCACAGTATGAGGAGATTGCTAAGGAACACACTGTGTATCAAGCGCAAATTGATGCGGATGGTGTATTGCGTGATTTAGACACTGGGGAGAAAAAGCGTTTTATATCTCATCCCAATAGCTATAACATTATAGAGAGCGTTGAGGAGGAACCTCTAAATTTACCAAAACGGAGTTTTATAGAGTGGTTACGGTTTGCACCTCGAAAAGAAACGAAAAGAGTGGTGAACGACACCTATAATTCTACTAAAAATCATAGACTATATGTCTTTGTAGACGATGGGAATACTAAAAGACCTCATTTTGTGGAACTTTTGATTAGTAATGATGGGACACGAGCTGTGTTTTATCAGTCTAAGTAAGGATTATATATTGTGAATCGATTTATTAAACTTTTACAAATGCTAATAGGCCCTCCTTGTGGTAAACATATTATTCTATCAATCGTATTCTTTGCCTTTTTTTCTTGGGGAAATGCACATGTTCAATTGCCAGGACTATGGTTTGTAATTGTAGGTGTAATCTTAGTACTATCAATAAGAATACAGTTTTATTACTACTTTTATCATTTAACATTACCGAAGAAACACATTTTATATGCTTGGTGTACATTGGTTGTAGCAGTACCTTTATTATTAATGTCTATGTTTATATATGAGATTCTTTTTGGAAGTGAAGTTAATGATGTATCACGATGGAAACAAAGATGGCCAGTAAATGCAACAGTATTACCAGATCATTTTAGAGACCCTGATATAGTGCCGAAAGGATTGCATCCTATATCTTCAAGGGGAACAATAGAAAGTTTTTATGATTTCACAACCACTATTGTTTTTGAAGGTAACCGAGAAGTTGTAAAAGAATTTGAGAAAACTGTTGCCGAATCCTCAGCACCTGGCGTAGTTATTACACCGGAGTTATTTAAGGAGGGCACATATAAGTCTGTGGCAGACTCTATTTTTTCAAAAGGGGATATACAAAGCACTTATGACCTTTTACTTGAAGATTATACAAAGTGGAACTTATTTGTGTGGCTTCTATATGGTCGTCAATTAGCAGGTGGATATTATCAACTTGAACAAGTTCCTACCTATGGCTATACGGTTTATGTTATGCACCGAGAGAGTGGACTTGATTCGTATGTGATTTATTTTTTGTTTAGCCCTGATCGTACTCGTGTTGTCTTCTATGATTTTATAGTGACGCATTAATTGAATATATTAATCTGTATATCAAATTATTTGGTTTGACAATTTTAAAACATATCTTTACAATGGGTTTTATAAAGAGATTCGGATGTGACAATTATCCCAGCCCCAAGGGCTGGGATTTCTTTATTAGTCTCTAGTAGTTTTATTAGTTGAGAGGTGTTTTTATGGCAGATCAAAATAACAAAAATGTTGATGCCTTAGCGCAAGAGATTACCTTGAAAAGTCGTGGTCAAGGTAAATTACGTCAATTTATATTATGGATGGGTGCGCTCATCATCGGCGCTATCTTAGGATGGCAACATATTCCAGTTCTTAATGATTTATTTAATTTCATTGCTGCAGTATTTACGCATTTATTCCAATTCATTGCAATACCTACTGTATCACTAGCGGTTATTACTACATTGTCCATGTTGGGTGCTAAGAAGGATACAGGCCGTATCTTTGGTCATGCTGTCACCTATACATTGTTAACAACAATTTGTGCAGCCGCTGTTGGTCTTGGTTTATTCCTTTGGATTGCGCCAGGTAACTTACCACTTGATGTAATCGGTGCCGGTGCAGCGCAAGTACCTGAAAAATTAGGTCACGTAACATATTATGATCATTTCTTATCCGTTATTCCTAACAATATCTTGAAACCGTATTTAGAAGGTAACGTATTGTCCGTTATGTTCATTTCTGCTTCTGTTGGTTTAGCTTTTGCTTTCATGCCTCGTACAGAAGGTCGTGAAGCAGTATTGAAGGTGTTATTTGGTTTACAAGAATTACTATTCACATTGATTAGAGGTTTACTTTATGTTTTACCAATCGGTATCCTTGCTTTTGCAGGTCAATTATCTGCTCAAATCGAAGCGGGCGTAATCGTTGGTGCTTTAGGTAAATACACGGCTGTTGTTATCGGCGGCAACTTGATTCAATTCTTTATTGTAATTCCATTGTTCTTGTTATTCCGTGGTTTAAACCCTCTCGATGTATTCCGCAAAATGTCTCCAGCCGTAGCTGTTGCATTGTTCACGAAATCTTCTGCTGCTACATTGCCTGTTACATTGGCCTCTGCAGAAGACAATTTGAAAGCCCATCCTTCTGTAGCGCGTTTCGTGTTACCAATTTGTACAACTATTAATATGAATGGTTGCGCAGCTTTCATCCTTGTAACATCCTTATTTGTAATGCAAAATGCAGGTATTGAATTAACTATGGGTACAATGATTGCTTGGTTATTCATTGCTGTTCTTGCCGCGATTGGTAATGCCGGTGTTCCTATGGGGTGTTACTTTTTAACATTGTCCTTGATGAGTTCCATTGGCGCGCCAATCGGTTTGCTTGGTATTATCCTACCAATCTATACAATTATCGACATGATTGAAACGGCCGAAAACGTTTGGTCCGATGCATCTGTATGTGCTATGGTTGATAATGATTTGAAAGGTACATTAGACGATCCTGACTCTCATGATGACATGCCTCAATTCCAAGGTGCGTAGATTGTACGTTATAAAAGCATATATAAATAGGTTGCCTCTTATATGTGAGGCAACCTATTTTGCTTTCAAATAGAAAATATAATAATGTGCCACGTTTACTATTTTCTGGAAAACAATTATTGGTATAATTAAGAAAAGGGGGATGGCTATGGATAGACAATTAAGCGTATATTTAAATGGGCGAGAACCGCAAGTGACTACAGATATTGATGTTATAACGGCAGCGGTAGCAGTGCCATTGCTTGAAATTGATGGTGAGGATCACGTCCTATTTACGGTGCGTAGTCAGACCTTACGTAGACAGCCTGGTGAAATTAGCTTTCCTGGTGGACATTGTGAAAGCACCGATAAAACTGGAGCTGCTGCGGCTATTCGAGAATGCTCGGAAGAATTAGGAATAGATACAGAGCAAATTGAATTGTTAGGTGCATTAGATTGTTTAGTATCTGCCATTGGTGTTAAATTACATGCAGTGGCGGTACGTTTACATACGGATGAATTTCGCCCTAATATTGATGAGGTCGGTGAAATTTTTACGGTACCACTTTCGTATTTATTGAATATGGAACCAACGATAGGGCACTTAGATATCGGAACTAAACCATTACGAGATTTTCCGTTCCATTTATTAGAAGGGTATCAAATAGATTGGAAAATTCGGCAGAACTATTCTGTTTATTTTTATCCCTATAAGCAATATACGATATGGGGATTAACAGGTCGAGTCCTCAAAAATTTCTTAGATTTATATCGACAAGGTAATACTATATAAAATGAAAGATAACGAAATAACTTCATTTGATAAAGAATTGAATAAATTCCTCCAACCTAAGTGCCTAATACCTGGTGGCCTTGGTTTATGGGAAACCTATTTTCGTAAAATTTGTACGGCTTGGGGCCGTATCGATAGTGAAATTAGACCTCAGCACATCATATTTTCCGCCGATAATGGGTGCAATATGGAAGGTTATGTAGGCTATAACTATGAGGTAACGCAAAAGCAGTCGCGTAATATGCTCTTAGGTCGTTCGTCGGCTACACAGTTTTGTAACTTTAACAATATTCCTTATGAAGTTGTGGATGTAGGAATTGCCTCAGATGATGGCATCGGAGTGGATCGCAAGGTCGCAAAGGGGACAAAGAATATATTAAACCATCCTGCTATGAGTGAGGATGAATTTAATAGTGCCTTTCAAGCTGGCTATGGACGAGTTGAACATTATGTAAAGCAAGGGATAAATCTTTTTTCCTTTGGTGAAATGGGACTCGGTAATACGACGACCTCTGCCTGTGTGTTGTCTGCCTTAACTGGGGCTGATCCTACTGAAACAGTAGGCCCCGGTTCTTGGCCGAATAAACCAGATTTGATGAAACGAAAAATTGATTTTGTGCGCGCTGTATTAGATAAGCATAAGGCTAGTATCGTTTCTGACAGTGAAGTTGAAAGAGTTCGTAAAATCGTAGCCCATGTAGGGGGCTTTGATATTGCTGCTATTCTTGGGGCTATGCTCGCTTGTGTTGAGTTTAAAAAGCCCTTCGTCATTGATGGCTTTATTACAGCTGTATCAGCAGCTTGTGCGGTACATATGAATGATTGTGTTAAGGATTATACATTGCCATCTCATAACTCTCGAGAAAAAGGCACAGAGTTAGCTTTAGCAGAGGTAGATATTACACAAGACATGGTTCCTATTCAAGCCCACATGTCGATGGGGGAAGGGACAGGAGCTATCTTAATGGTTCAAATGTTGAAAACGACACAGCATATGTTTGTAAACGTTGGGACCTTTGCAGATTTGATGAAATTATAAGGAGAAAGAATGAAAATAAATAAATACTTTGATATACATTTTGAGCGAGCTGATGATGCAACTATCGCTAAAAGGTTGATAGGTGGTGCTAAGATTAAGGGACCTGCCTTGGTTATCCTGATCCTTTCCATGTTTATTGCCTCTATTGGGTTGAATATGAATAGTACGGCAGTTGTTATTGGTGCTATGCTTATATCGCCGTTGATGGGACCTATTTTAGCAATTGGTTTTGGCTTCGCTACGCTTAATTTTACAGTTGTGAAGAGTGGTATTTTAAGATTGTCCTTACAGATTACGATTGCTGTTTTGGCATCTGCTTTATATTTTTATATTTCTCCCGTTCAGACGGCTACATCTGAATTATTAGCGCGTACAGAACCGAATATTTTTGATGTGTTCATTGCTATATTTGGTGGGTTAGCTGGGATTATTGGGCAAACGCGTAAGACCTTAGATAATGTTATACCAGGTGTTGCGATTGCGACTGCACTTATGCCACCACTATGTACGGCAGGATATGGACTGGCTAATGGAAATTGGAACTATTTCTTTGGGGCTAGCTATTTATTCTTTATAAATGCATTTTTCATCTTCTTTGCATCTTTTATTGTTTTAAAGGGTGTATATAGTTTACCATTCCATAAACAAGCAGAAGAGGTTAATCGTCGTAACCAACTAATATTTCTAGTGATTGGTCTTATTATGGCTATACCAAGTATTTATGCAGGCTATGATATGACCATCAAGTATTCTGAGTCAAATCATATGGAGCAGTTTATTAAGAATGATATTAATCAAGAGGGACGTCGACAAGTGATTGATTATTCATTGGATCAAACGAATAAGCTAGTAAACATAGTAGTTATAGGAGCTCCTGTGACTTCAGAGGAGCAAGCCCAGTTGGATGACAAGTTACATAAGGATGAGTACTTGCAGAATTATACATTACGATTTGTTAATAGCGTAGATGAGAAAAAATCTACTATGGATAAGACGAACTTGAATAAATCTTCAGAGAATCTTGAAACATATAAAAACTTGAGCAATCTATACCAGCCGACTTATCAATTAGTAAGTGAAACTATAAATACTATGAAAACGACAGAAGCTGAAGCAAAGGCGTTATTCCCGTTTGTAAGCAAAGTGGAAGGCATGCCTTTAATAGATAATCTAGAACAGCCTAAAGCGAGTCGCTATATGGTGATAATCCATACTACATCCACTATATCTGATGCAGATTTGGAACGAATAAAAGCTTGGTTAGAGGCTAAATTATCAGCGCCTGTAACTATTTCTATCGAGCAAACAACGTCAACTCTATAAGGGAGCTATCATCCCAGCGTTCTAATTGATCGTTAATAATATATGTATCTGATACAATACCTTCTCATGACAAATTCTATAGATACGAAAAGGGGCTGTTTTGTTACAGCCCCTTTTTGACATATATGTATTGAATTAATGTTGTATGTTTTGTATATCATCTAAAATGTGTTCAAAATCTAGGTGATTTTGTTGTAATACATCTTCTGGGTTGTATCGGTCGTAGAATTGTTTGGAAATGCCATAGTTTAAGACGTTCATGGACGTTTTTCCATAATAGCTAGCAATTTTTTGACCATAGCCTCCTTCGAGTTCGCCGTCCTCTAAGGTGATGACGATATTGTGGTCTTTTGTTAATTCATTCAATGTATCAGTGTCTAAACTAGAAATACAAAGTGGTTTGACAAGCGTCGGAGAGATATGAATGGCATCATGTATTGCGTGGCTAAGTTCGACCGCCTTATGGTAGAAATTACCGACACCTATGATGGCAATCGTATTACCTGATTGGGTTATGTTACACGACGTTACAGGACATTCTGTTGTATTGGATTGACTAGTTTCGTAAATCGGTGATCCTACAGGAATACGGATGGCGATAGGATGAGTATGATGTTCTACTCCATAACGAATGGAAGATTCTAATTCCTCTACTGTTGTAGGTGCTAGGTACATGAGATTGGGCATGTTGCTGAGCATAGTAATATCGTTGAATCCAAGGTGAGTCATATCCTTATTACCATAAATGGAAGCGCGATATACAAGGATCAGTGCATTGCTATTATTAATACATAGGTCATTAATAATTTGATCATAGGCGCGTTGTAAAAATGTACTGTAAATCGGTAAAATCGGCGTGCCACCGTTGTGGGCAATGCCAGCAAGTAATGTTGTAGCATGTTCCTCTGCAATGCCTACGTCGATGTATTGAGCACCTAATTTTTCACGTATATCTTTGGTTAAACAGAAACCGCCAGGCGTAGCAGCCGTAACGATACATGCAGCTTTGTTTTGCTCCAGTGTATCAATGAGTTGTTTTGCAACGATAGATTCATAGCTGTTGGTATAGCGTTTTTTTGTTTCCCCTGTGTCAATATCAAATCCGGATGGATTATGAAAGCTTTCAGGATTGGTAATAGCCTTGTTGTAACCATAGCCCTTTGTCGTATGGATGTGGAGCACTATCGGTGTTGTCTCTGCTTTACATTCTTTTAAAGCCTTAATTACAGTTGGCAACGAATTGCCATCGTCGACATAACGATACGAAAATCCTAGAGCTTTAAAGATATTATTAGGGCTTTCACCATTAGTTTCGCGTAATTGTTGAAGATGGCTATACAAACCGCCGTGATTTTCTGCAATAGATTGGTCGTTGTCGTTGATGATAATTAAACATTGAGATGACATTGTGGACAAGTGATTCAATGCTTCATAAGCTTCTCCGCCGGATAACGCACCATCACCAATCATAGCTATAATTGGGTGTGTTCTATGCTGTAAATCGCGGCCAATCATGAGGCCACAAGCTAAACTGAGGCTTGTGGAAGCATGGCCTAAGTGAAATGCGTCGTAGGTGCTTTCATCAGGATTGCTATAACCGGATACGGTGTGAAATTTGTCCTTATTTTTAAAGCCTTCGTAACGGCCTGTTAAAATTTTATGAGCATAACTTTGATGGGAAATATCAAATATAAATTGAGCATCATCAGGGCTGAACACATGATGCAAGGCAACAATAATATCAGTGGCTCCTAAAGATGAACCAATGTGACCGCCAATGTGTGATGTTCTATGGATAATTAAATTACGTATATGTTGTGCGATGACCTCGAGTTCTGTGAGAGAACAGTCGCGCAAATCGCTAGGAATTTGAATGTCTGTCAGTTCCATAGGTCTCCTACATGATCCATACTAATGGATAAATCAATTACAGTTAATGAAATATATGACTCATTAATAGTTATTATAACATTATAGACTAAAATTATTTATAAATAAAAAGGCAATTCGATATATTTAGATATATAAATAAGTAATAACTAACCATATTAATTTTAGAATGTATCTTTACGTACAATATTTTTCACTTTAAAGTGGTATAATAAAAAATACACGACATATAGAGTTATATATATTTTATTAGGAATAGTCATGTTCTATATACCACATTGGAATATGGCAAAACCTAGAATTAATCTCTGTTTGTTGTATAATATATTTAATATTTAATTTTTTAGATGTGTAGTTAAAAGCTTTATTATTTAACTTTTACTTAAATGTATGAAGAAAAATGGTGCGAGCGTACCAATTCTTCATTTTTTTCAAGAGAGGTATATATGCAAAAATCCTTACGTATGGGGATCGATGTTGGCTCTACAACGGTCAAGGTCGTTTTGTTGGACGAACAAGATAATTATTTGTATAAAAAATATATCCGACATTACGCCAATATTTTGGATACTGTTCATACATTGCTACAAGAGGCTCAAGTGGGCTATGAAGAAGCAAAAGTACATGTAGCAATTACAGGTTCTGGCGGTATGGCGATGGCTGATAAGGTGCGTATACCTTTTGTACAAGAAGTAATTGCCGAAACAAAGGCGATAAAAGCGTTGTACCCACAAACTGATGTTATTATCGAACTTGGTGGTGAAGATGCTAAGGTTACGTATCTAGGTCGTACTGCAGAACATCGCATGAATGGTTCTTGTGCCGGTGGTACAGGTGCTTTCATAGATCAAATGGCAACATTATTGCAAACGGATGCATCCGGCCTTAATCAATTGGCGATGAATGCGGATACTATTTACCCAATTGCTGCTCGTTGTGGCGTATTTGCGAAAACAGACGTACAAGCATTGCTAAATCAAGGCGCATCTCATGAAAATATTGCAAAGTCCGTATTTCAAGCCATCGTTAACCAAACGATTGCAGGCCTTGCATGTGGTCATAAAATTGAAGGGAATGTAGCCTTCCTCGGTGGTCCATTGACATTCTTATCCGAATTACGTCAATGCTTCTGTGACACCTTAGAACTCGATGAAGCACATCGTATCATCCCTGAAAATGGTGAGTTGTTTATTGCCCTAGGCGCAGCTCTCATGAATGATGAATGTCGTGATATTACAGTAGGTGAATTGACGAAGGAAATCGGTGCGCTTATTGGTGTACCAATGGAAGCAACCGATCGTGTGGATCCGCTATTTAGAAATGAAGCGGAACTAGAAGAATTCCGTGCACGTCATGCTAAGGCGGTAACACCGAAGGGTGATATTAACGATGCTGAAGGTCCATGTTACCTCGGTATCGATGCGGGTTCTACGACGTTGAAAGTCGTCTTGATCAATAGCAAGAATGAAATCATCTTCTCTCACTATGGCCCAAATCATGGGAAACCATTAGAAAAATCCCAAGAACTAATAGAGAAAATCTATAGCTTATTGCCAAAAGGGGCTTACATCGCTCATTCTGGTGTAACTGGATATGGCGAAGCCTTCTTGAAACGAGCTCTTGGTATCGATATTGGGGAAGTAGAAACAATTGCCCATTATCGTGCTGCTCAATTCTTCTGCCCTGATGTATCCTTCATCTTGGATATTGGCGGTCAAGATATGAAATGTACAAAGGTGCGCGATGGATACATTGAAGACATCGTATTGAATGAAGCCTGCTCCTCTGGTTGTGGTTCCTTTATTGATACCTTTGCTACATCCTTGCGTTTGCCGATTGAGCAATTTGCCAAGGAAGGTTTATTGGCACCTATGCCAATCGACTTGGGGTCTCGCTGTACCGTATTTATGAATTCCAAGGTAAAACAGGCGCAAAAAGAAGGGGCTACTGTACCAGATATCGCCGCTGGCCTTGCATATTCTGTTATCAAGAATGCATTGTATAAGGTGCTTAAGGTAAAAGATCCTAAGGAATTAGGTGACCACATCGTCGTACAAGGCGGTACATTCTATAATGAAGCGGTGCTTCGTGCCTTTGAAAAATTAATGGGCGTCGAAGTAATTCGCCCTGATGTATCCGGCTTGATGGGTGCTTATGGTATGGCATTGCTCGCTTCTGAAGCGGCAGAAGAGTTACAAAATCAACATAGCACATTGCTTGATAGTGACGGTTTGAAATCCTTGCAAGTATCTACATCCATGCGTAATTGCGGATTGTGCTCTAATAATTGTATGCTTACCATCAATGCATTCTCCGATGGCCGTACCTATGTAACGGGTAATCGTTGCGATCGTGGTGCCGGTGATATGATTCAAGAGAAACATAAGCCTGTTCCCAATATGGTAGACGTAAAATTACGCCGTTATTTTGATTACTTCCTCAAGAAAAATATTCCTGAGTTTGAAGGTAAATTGCGTATAGGTATTCCTCGCGTCCTCAATATGTACGAAGATTTCCCATTCTGGTTTACATTCTTCAATCAATTAGGTTGCGAAGTGGTATTGTCCGATTATACGACAAAGGATCAATATAATAAGGCGATTGATACCATCCCATCTGATACAGCGTGTTATCCTGCTAAGGCCGTTCATGGTCATATTCGTGATCTTGCCCAAGCCCAAGTTGATTTAATCTGGTACCCATGTATTCAACATGGTCCAAAGGAATTTAGCCATGACAATAATTATCATTGCCCTATGGTTATTTCTTACCCAGAATTGATTCGAAACAATATGCAAGATGTGATGGGAAAAACGCCATTTTATGCGCCATTCTTACCACTAGCAGATAAGAAATCATTGGTGCCTGCTTTGGTGAAAGCCTTAAAAGAGTTACCATTCTCTAAATCTGAAATTTCTAATGCCGTTGAGACCGCTTGGGCCGAACAAGAAAAATGTAAGGCTGACTATCGCGAGATGACAAAGAAAACTGTATCTCGTCTCGTAGCAGAACAAGTGCCTACCATCGTATTGGCTGGTCGTCCATATCACTTAGACTCCGGTATTAATCATGGTATCCCTGAGCTCATTACCTCTCTTGGTATGGCGGTTCTTACCGAAGATGGTGTAGCACCATTAGGTAAGGATATTAAACATCTTCGCGTTGTAGATCAATGGTCATACCATAGTCGTCTATATCATGCAGCCGAATTTGTAAGTCGTACGGAAGGCTTCCAAATTGTTGAGTTGAACTCTTTCGGTTGTGGTCTTGATTCCATTGTGGCAGACCAAGTAAAGGATATCTTATCTGCAAAGCATAAGATTCATACATTGCTTAAAATTGATGAAGGTACAAACTTAGGCGCTGTCACTATTCGCTTACGTTCCTTGCAATCCGTTATGGAACGGAGTATGCGTAAACACCATAATCCAGAAGCTCCTATAGAGACCGTTATTGATGATACACCAGCATATGATTATGAACGTGTTGTCTTTACTGAAGAAATGCGTAAGACCTATAAGATTTTGGTGCCTCAAATGTCACCTCTTCATTTCCAACTATTGGAGCCAGTGCTTAAGTCTGAAGGTTATGACTTTGACATGTTACCAGCACCTACGCGTGAAGATGTAGAGATAGGTCTAAAATATATCAATAATGATGCATGTTATCCTGCTATCATCGTTGTAGGCCAATTGATGAGCGCCTTATTGTCTGGTAAATATGATGTTAATAAGACAGCTGTTATTATCTCTCAAACCGGTGGCGGTTGTCGTGCTACCAACTATATTGGTTATTTGCGTAAAGCCCTCATCGATGCAGGTATGAAACAAGTTCCAATCTTGTCACTTAATGCGAGTGATATGGAACGTCAACCAGGCTTTAAATTGACTAAATCCTTCTTACATCGCATGATTCAAGCCGTAGTATACGGCGATGCGTTGATGCAATGTGTATTGGCTACGCGCCCTTATGAAATTAATCCAGGATCTGCAGATGCATTGTGCGATTATTGGGTTAAAAAATTACGGGAACGTATTACAAAAGCTAATATATTCCAATATAGTAAATATATTAAGAACATCATTGAAGACTTTGACAATTTACCAGTCGATAAATCTAAGCCGAAACCTCGTGTTGGCGTGGTAGGTGAAATCTACGTTAAATTCCATCCAAGTGCGAACAACCATATTAATGAACTTATAGAGAAGGAAGGTGGCGAGGTTGTAACCTCTGGTCTACTAGACTTTTTCTTGTACTGTGCTATGGATAGTACATATCGTGCTAAACACTTAGATGGTACATGGCTTTCCGGATTCTTTGGATCCTTGGCTCGCGAAGCATTAGAATTATACCGCTTGCCATATGCAAAAGCTGTTGCAGCATCTAAGCATTTTGATCCATTGCAACGGATGACGAAGGTTGCAAAAGAAGCGGCTCATTATATTGACCTTGGTAATCAATGCGGTGAAGGTTGGTTCCTTACAGGTGATATGATTGATCTTATCGAAAAAGGTGCGAAACAAGTAGTTTGCTTGCAACCATTTGGCTGCTTACCTAACCACGTTAGTGGTAAAGGCATGGTAAAAACATTATCCGAAGCATATCCTGATGTGCGCATTGCAGCCATCGACTATGATCCAGGTTCAAGTGCGGTAAACCAAGCAAATCGATTGAAATTGTTGTTAGCAACAATGTTTGAATGATAATGTAATAATCAATTATATAATTACTGAATATAAAAAAAGCGTCCCTAGTGATATGGCCCCTCTTTACTGAACAACCAGAAAAGAGGGGACATATGAGGGACGCTTTTTTATGAAATTGATGAATCTTCTTTAATCATTGTATAGAAGCATACTAATGCTAATACAGCACATACAACCATAACAATCCCCATAGGGATACCAGTATGACTTCCACCAATGCCAACTAATGGCGATACGAACCCGGCTGAAAACATGCCTGCAAATCCTAAAATAGCAGAGGCGCTACCTGCTTTGTGTCCATATTTCGCCATTGCCATAGAGAACCCTGTTGATCCAAATACAGATACGGTACAAACTGTAAAGAACAGGATGACACTAGTTATAATAAAGGACCAATTAAAATACATTGCACAAAGGAATAGGATAGAACCAATCGTTAATTGTAATAGACTAGTATGTAAAATGGTTTTTATTTTTACAACATTACTTACTTTGGCACTGATTACGCTAGCGAGGATAATACCGCAACTATTAATCCCGAACATATAACTAAACTCTTGGGCAGATAAATTGAATATATTTTGATATACAAAGGATGAACCCGAAATATAGGCAAAGAAACCACCAAAGGCGAATAGCTGAACTAGAGTCTGGCCTAAGAAAGAATTATCTTTTAGTAGAGCACCGTAGTTTTTAAACGCTGTTGCTATACCACCGGAAATACGCTTTTCTGATGGTAGGCTTTCAGTAAAAATGAAAGAGCCCATAAGTAACACTGCAGAGAAAACGGCGAGGACAATAAAAATAAAGCGCCATGTAGAAAATAATAAAAGCTGACCACCTATAAGCGGTGCAATAACAGGAGCTAATCCGTTGACGAGCATGAGTAGAGACATGAGTCGCATTAATTCCTTACCAGATGCAAAATCCCGGGAGATGGCCTTAGCAATAACAACTCCGATAGAACCTGTTAAACCTTGTAAAAATCGTGCAACTAGTAAAATCTCAATATTGGGCGCAATAGCACAGAGTATACTAGCGATTACACAGAGGATATTGCCAATGATGAGTGGTTTTTTTCGCCCCAATGAGTCACTAAGCGGACCGCCAATCAATTGACCGATAGCGATACCAAAAGTCATAATACCAATTGTCATCTGAATGAGGGACGCATTTGTATTAAGTTCATGAGGCATGATTGGTAATGCTGGTAGATATAAATCAGTACCAAGTGGTGTGATGGCCGTAAGAAGTCCTAGAAATACGACAATGAATAAAGATATTTTCTTTGTAGACTCCATAAAATCTCCTATATTAAAAAAGGGAAAAATAAAAGTCTGCGAATCGCACTTCGCAGACTGCATTTAATTTTATCTATTTAACAAGGGTATTGTAACATGATTAATAAGAAAAAGCTATAGGTTTATGTATGAGTAACAAGGGTATTGCTTATTAGTATTTGAAATAAAAAGAACAGCTCACGAATGAGCTGTTCTTTTATATTACCAATTCTTAGAAGAAGATGTGGTGAATTTCATGGATGAAATGTTGACCGAAGAAGGAGATACAACCATGCATGATGATGAAGATGATGAAGTATTTGAACGCGCTGTTCATGATAACACTTGCTTCGATTTCATGTTCTAAGTTGTGAGCTTCTTCTGCATTGATTTCTTTGTGGTTTTCTAAGTATGCTTTCAAAGCAGGACCTACGGCACCAATAGAAATTGCAATGGATTGTGGGGACAACATTTTGCCGATACCAGCTGCACCGGAGTTAACAGCTGCTAACCAGAAGCCAAGATCTTCGAAGTTTGTAGGATTTAAACCTTGAGCTGCAGCGATTTGAAGTGGTCCAAACAATACGTTGGAGTTTGTACCGGAACCTGTTAAGAACGCACCCAATGCACCTACGATAGGAGCGAATAGAGGGTATAAGGAACCTGTACCAGCAACCATTGCTTTCGCAATATCTGCAGTCATACCGGAGTATGTCATCAATTTAGCAGTCATAACAACTGTGATGATTGTAAGGTATGTGAACTTCAAGTTTTTAACCGTGGAACCTAATGTACCGAAGATTTCACCAGCTTTTGCTTTTTGGATGAAACCACCAACGATACCAGCGATGAAAATCATGATACCAGGAGTTGCAATCCATACGAATGTGTAAGGTTTTGCACCAGCACCTTGGTAAATAGGTACAGATGTTTTAATGGATGCAAGAGGACCATTGATTGCTGGGAACAATTTAGAGGTTAATAATAATAATACGAAGATTAAGATGAATGGCATTGCAGCCACAAGGCCTTCGCCACCAGAAACTTTAGGAACTTCGCCAGTTTGTTTAACTGCGTATTGAGGATCATTAGGAGGCATAATTTTTGCACAACCGATGATCACTGCCATGATTACGATGGATGCAGAAATTACGGATAATTCAGGACCCATTACAGCATTGATTACAGTTTCAGGAATAGCTAATGCTAAACCAGAAAGTAATGTTACAAGGAATACGCCTTTTAATGCTTTGATACCGCCACCGATAATCATAACTACGAAGAAAGGAGCGATAAGGTTAAGCAAGAATAATTGTACGGAAATGAATGTACCTAAATGGCTTGGATCAAGGCTTGTTAAGGAAGCCAATGTAGTTGTTGGGATACCAATGGAGCCGAATGTTGTTGGTACGGAGTTTGCAACGAGACATGCGATGATAGATTTTAGTGGGTCAAAACCTACGGCAACCATCATAGCTGCAGGAATTGCAACGGCAGTACCGAAGCCAGCCATACCTTCCATGAAAGCACCGAAGCCCCATGCAAGTAATAATGCAAGTACACGAGTATCAGATGTTACAGAGGAAAGCATGGTTTTAATAGTTTCCATAGCTTTCGTATGTACTACCAAGTTGTAAACGAAGATAGCTGCTGTAATAACTAATAGGATAGGCCAAATTGCCAATGCGGCACCTTCAAGGGCACCAGTGACCATAATAAATGGGTCGGATTGGAATGCTGTAATAGCGATGATGAAAGAACCGATTGCAGCAACACTTGTTGCTTGCCATGCAGGTAATTTCAAGATGGATAACGCTACGATCAACCAAATGATTGGAGATAGCGCTAATAGAACGGTGAGAGCACTCATTTCTAAAATCATCCTTTCAAGAAAAATAAAAATATATGCTTAACAGGACGATGTAGCAATAATCAATTTAATTGATGAGTAATTCGCTATTGGATTAAGTTGTAAAAGTTCAGTAATAATAAAAGATTACAATAAAATAACAGATATACTTATCAGAAAAAGTGATATATCTCTTAAAATTTTTTAACCTCATAGCTTATGAGGTTAAAAAAATATAAGAGAGGGGACATAAACAGTGTTTATGTCCCCCTCTGTACTAACTACATGTCCGTGTTAGGGCCAACACTAATTAGATATTAGTAGTTACCTTTGAACATTGTAGCAGGAGCTTCTGGTACATAATCGCCGAAGTAGGATTTGAAGTCTAAACCTAATTCATTGCAAAGATCTTGAACTTCAAGCATTGTACCGTTAAGTACAGGGATGCCTTCAGCTTTAACTTTAGCAACAGATTCATGTTCTTTTTCGCCATGAGTGTAGATGCGGTCTTGACCTTGAGCTTTAGGAGCTTCACGTAATTCTTGTAAGAATTGAGAGAAGTGTTTTTTGATTTCAGCTGGGTCACCGAAGAATTCAGGGTTGATAGCCATGAAGCCGTGGCAGATATTGGATTTGCCGCCAACCATACATTTATTGGAAGTACCACCTTGGGAAAGGATGGAGGAGAACAATTCAGCAATCATGCCGTTACCATAACCTTTGTGGCCGCCAAGAACTTCTGTAGCACCACCTAAAGGAAGGATACCGCCGCCTTCATGACGGGAAATGTTGCCCAATACTTCAGCTGCGTCAGTGGAAGGAACGCCGTCTTTGTTAACAGCCCAACCATCTGGAGTAGCTTTGCCCATTTTGTTGTACATTTCAAGTTTACCACGAGTTACTACTGTAGTGGAGCAATCGAAGAAGAAGTCAACAGGATCAGCTGGTACAGTCCAAGCGATAGGATTGGAACCAAGCATAGCTTTACGAGCATATACAGGAACCATGATTGCTTCGGAGTTTGTACAAGAGAAACCGATTAAGCCTTGGTCGGATGCCATTTTAGCATAGTAACCAGCGATACCATAGTGGTTGGAGTTACGTACGGATACGATACCAACACCGGATTTTTTAGCTTTTTCGATAGCCATTTCCATAGCTTTGTGACCCAACAATTGGCCCATGCCATCATGACCGTCGATAACTGCGGAGATTGGAGTTTCTTTTACGATTTCTGGTTTTGCGTCGATTTTGATCAAGCCATTAGTGATACCTTTGTGGTAACGAACCATACGTTGCATACCATGGCTTTGAATACCGAACAAGTCGGAAGTCAAAAGTACGTCTTGAATGATGTCAGCTTCTTTTTCGGAGAAACCGAATTTTTGGAAAGCATCCATGCTCAATTTTTTCAATGTTTCATAAGGGAAAAGAACAGTGTTTTTTGCGTCTGCCATTGTTAAAACCTCTTTTCAGAAAATATGTACCTGATATAGTTGACTCCACTCCGTTATATCAATGAATGTGATATGATGTCCGGTGAGTTCTATATCCTCTCAAATGACAATGTCAGTATAGCACACAAAGTTGAGTTATTGAATAGTTTTACATAACTTAATGCATTACATAATTTGCATAACTTACGTGAAATTTATCACACAGGTTAACAAAAAGCACTGAAATAATCGATAATACCTTGAAATTATAAATTATGACTTTTGGTAATAGATACATTCCTGAACGTAAAAAATGGTACTTTTATGCGTTGCTTATCTGTTTGTATTGTAGGGGAGAAACTATAAATAAATACTGAAAAGTATCGATATTTATTGTGTATCTACATGGTACACATTAATAAAAGTTATAATGTCACACACTTATTTTGATAAGTGATTTTGTTATATGCATTGATATACAATGTATTCATTGATACGAAGTTTGAAAAATATCGATATTCGTTAATTTTGTTACAGATATAGTGATGTATGTATGATACTATAAATATACATATAAAATTACTGCTATAAATACGATGATAAGCGAGGTGCTTATATGAAAGAATATAAAAGTGTATGTCCCTATGATTGTCCTGATGCTTGTGGACTTATACTTACAGTAGATGACAATAAAGTGACAAAGGTTCGCGGTAATAAAGAGCACGCTTTCACACGGGGCATATTATGTCCTAAGATGGCTCATTATGAGCGTGTTATTCATTCGCCTAAACGTTTAATGACACCATTACGCCGAATTGGTAAAAAAGGTATTGGTCCAGATCAATTTACACCCATTTCATGGGATGAGGCCTTAGAGCGAATTGTAGAAAATTTTAACCATACTATTAATACCTATGGTAGTGAAAGTATTCTTCGTTATTCCTATGCGGGGACCATGGGGGCTGTAAATAGTCCTGCAGCGGACTATTTCTTCCGTTGTATTGGCGCTACTAGTCAAGACAGAGGGATTTGTTCTCCTGCGAAACAAGCAGCATTTAAGTCTGTTTATGGAGACACAGTAGCTATCAAACCACAAGAAGCACAACATAGTGATTTGATTATATTATGGAGCCTTAATGCGACGGCTACAGATGTACATATATTACACGATGTGAATGTGGCAAAACGAAACGGCGCTTTTGTATGGATTATAGATACCCATAAAACATATACTTATGATCAAGGCACACATCATGTGTATGTAAAACCCGGTTCTGATGGTGCATTAGCACTTGGTATGATTCATATCATACATCGGGATGGTCTTGAGGATACTACATTTATTCAAGCATATGTGCAAGGTTATGATGAGCTAGTACGAGATGTATTGCCTACATTTACTCCAGAATATGTTTCCTCTATATGTGGTGTACCGGTTGAAATCATAGAAGAACTAGCTCATGCCTATGCAAAAGCAAAGGCTCCATTTATCCGTCTCGGTAGTGGTGTATCCCGCTATGGTAATGGAGCAATGAGTTGCCGGTGTATCAATGCACTCCCTGCCGTGGTAGGTGCATGGCAACATTTAGGTGGCGGCTTATTATCTAGTTCTAGTAGTAGCCAATATTTTAATAAATCATTCATGCAACAACCTAATACACCAACGCCGTCTAAACGGATGATGCCGATGATATTATTAGGGGATTTGTTGACAAATCCAAAAGTGCTTCTAGAGCATGGATTAGAGGATACTAGTGGCGGGGTGCCTGTTCATAGTCTATATATCTTTTCATCAAATCCAGCTATAACAGCACCAAATCAAAATCTCGTTAGACAAGGTCTTATGAGAAATGATTTATTTACTGTTGTGCATGAACGCTTCTTTACAGATACATGTGCATATGCAGATATTATCTTACCAGCCACGAGTTCTGCTGAATCCGATGATATTTTTAACTCTTACGGACACTATACAATTGCGGCCAGTTACCAAGCTATTCCTCCGGTTGGTGAATCGAAATCTAATTGGCAAGTTATTTCTGAACTTGCTCAGCGTATGGGTTTAGATGATTCTTTCTTTGCCATGACAGAACGAGAACTAATTGAGCATATGGTTCGCAATTCGTCTAAACTTTCACAAGACGAACAAGATGCCATTTTACGTGGCGACTTGGTTGAAGTAGCATTGCCAGACAATTATAAGATGGATTTTAAAACGCCGTCAGGCAAAATCGAAATCTTAAATCCTCGAGAATCCATTCCGTTGATTACCTATACAGAACCTTATGGTGATGATGAACCATTCTGGTTGATTATCGGTAATGATATACGTATATTAGATTCTAGTTTTTGCGAACTAGAATTTGATGATTCTGAATTGATGAAGCTACGAATGCATCCAGATGATGCTGCATTATATAACATTAATAATAGTGATGCTGTGGAAATTTATAATAATCGAGGGGCTGTTCGTATTAAAGTATATCTAGATGATACGGTACAACGAGGTACACTTGTGACCCTTGGTGTATGGTGGCAATCTCAGTCCAGTGACGCTAAGGTAGGAATCAATGCTGTAACTGCATCTAGACCGACTGATGAAGCGTGGGGGAGTACATTCTATGACGTACAAGTTAATATTCGTAAGGTGTAATGAAAGTTCGATATAATTCGATTTTACTGTTGAACCGGAGTGCCATATCATATATAATGTTATCTAATATGATAGTGTAGTACGAAGGGAGATAACCTTATGGATGGAAAAGAAAATCTATCACTGCGCGCCTATTTAGCCATAGGCATGATGTTATTCGCCCTATTCTTTGGTGCGGGAAATCTTATTTTCCCGGCCGCATTAGGTCAACACGCAGGGTCTAATGTAGGATGGGCATTAGCTGGTTTTGTATTAACTGGCGTAGGATTACCGTTACTTGGCGTTATGGCCATGGGCTATTCCGGATGTAAAGACGTTGAGGAACTAGCAGGTCGTGCGCATCCTATATATGGTCTTATTTATACAGTGGCCTTATATTTAAGTATTGGTCCTATGTTTGCGACACCAAGAACGGGTACCGTTGCGTATGAAATTGCGATCAAGCCATTTTTACAAGGCATGACTTTGGATATGCAACCACTGTTCCTTGCTATATTCTTTGGCGTTTCTTTGTGGCTATCGATTAGTCCTCAAAAGCTTGTTAATCGTATTGGCAATATTTTGACACCTGCATTATTACTTGTAATTTTGCTATTGATTATCAAATCTTTTGTTACACCGATTGGGGCATACGCGGTGCCTCAACCAGCTTACGCGACTAATGGTACAGCCGTATTGCAAGGCTTCCTCGATGGCTATAATACAATGGATGCTTTAGCTTCTGTGGTATTCGCTATTCTCGTAATTGATTTTGTACGCCTTACAGGTGCCACATCTCGCGATGTTATTACGAAAACTGTGATGGAGGTTGGTGCTATTGCGGTAGCATTACTCGGCATTGTGTATATATTCATTGCGAACATCGGCGCTACAAGCGTAGAGCGATTTGGCTTGTTTGATACAGGTGCACCGGTGTTAACAGCTAGTGCGGACTTCCTCTTTGGGGGAACTGGTCAAATTATTTTGGCTATCATCGTTCTATTAGCTTGCTTGAGTACAAGTATTGGTCTTATTACTTCTTGTAGTACATATTTCCACAAACTATATAGCAAAATTAGCTATAAAATGTATGTTGTCATATTCTCTGTAGCTGCATTTGCACTTGGGCTGTTCGGATTGAAAACAATCATTAGTGCAGCTATTCCAGTGTTGATGTTATTGTACCCGTTGACGATTGTTATTATCTTGTTAGCCTTAAGTGATACTGTTTTTGGCGGTCGTCGTTGCGTATATGGTTGGACTATTGGATTGACCATGATTTCTGCCTTAATGAGCGGTCTTGAAACTGCTGGTTGGGCACCTGATGCCATCGAAGGTTTGTTTACCCAATATATTCCGTTCCAAGGTATTGGTATGGGCTGGGTAAGTTTTGCAATCCTTGGCTTTATCATAGGTCTTATTCATAAGGGCTTGGTTTCAGATACAACTAAATAAATGTAGAATGTTACTCGCATTCTCCTTTTATACTCTATTGGCTCAGTCCTTCTTAGAAGGATTACAGTAAAAGAAAAGGGGGGGATGCGAGTGTTTTGTTTATAGTGATAAACATCTTTTTTCAAATAGTATTTCCTAGTATAATGTTTAATAAGAAATGAAAGATCGTTTTTAGTAAGCCGAGGTAGTTATGAACGAAATCGTAAAAGGTGGTTTGTATCGTCATTTTAAAGGTATGTATTATTACGTGTTAGATGTGGCTACACATTCTGAAACGGGTGAAAAATTGGTGGTATATCAAAAATTATATGATGACCGCGATTTGTATGTACGTCCCTTAGGCATGTTTTGTAGCGATGTAGATCGAGATAAATATCCTGATGTGAAACAACAAAAACGCTTTCAATTAATGAGTGGACGAGATGAATAGTGCTTACCGGGTAGAGTTTATAGTTTGTATATGAACTCGTATATAGCGATAGATAGGAGGACTTGTGGAACAAAAATTTTTCTTTTTTGATATCGATAACACATTGGCTGTGTGGCCGGAAGGAAAAATTCCAAATAGTGCTCAGTACTGTATAGATGAATTGCAACGTCGTGGTCATTTAGTATCGATTGCAACAGGTAGGATTCAAGTTGATGCCATGCGTTTTGCAGAGCAAGCTAGAATTACGAATGTAGTTGCTGATGGAGGCCATAGTATCACCATTGATGGAAAATTGGTATCCATGATTGGTATGAATCGAGATATGTGTATTCAATATTTAGAATATCTTGAGTCAAAGCATATTCCTTGGGCTGTAACAGACCGTAATAAATTGGGGCGCATTACACCGTATAAAGAAATATTAGAATGGCACCCTGATTGGGACGTGTTTAAAACCGTAGTGGATTCAGAGTTCGACTTTCACAGTGTAGAAGATTTCTATAAAATCTATGTATTTTTCAAAGATGGCGAAGAAGAGGAAAAAGATATCGAGCATATGACGCATAAACTTATTCGCTATGGCGATGGGTGCGTTTTATATGAGCCTATGGAAAAAGCATTGGGAATTCGCAATATGATCGGACATTTCGATATGAAGCCAAATCAAGTTGTCGTTTTTGGTGATGGCTATAATGATTTGTCTATGTTTAGACCGGAGTGGTTAAACATTGCCATGGGAAATGCTCGTCCGGAGCTTAAATTAGAGGCCGATTATGTTACAACTGACTGTGATAAGGATGGTATTTACAATGCATGTAAGCATTTCGGATGGATTGATTAATCGTTGGCATAAGACCATTTAGATTATAAATTTTTATAGAATTTTAAAGAAATTCATAGTGAAAACATGATATACTAATAAAGAGCCGCTCATGGGTTGAGCGGTTTTTCTATGTATATATAATTTGGGGAAATTCTATATTTTGTGAGGGATTATCATGAATGTTAAAAGAATATTAGGTTGTGCTCTATTGGGGGGCATGATGGTAGTAACCGCAGCGTGTGGCAATAATAGTGCAGATAAAACGATTACACCTGTTGCACAAGCTGAAACGGTTAATAAGATGCCTAATTTTACAAATGCTCCAATTGCAGATGAATATGCTGTTTTTGATACAAATTATGGACAAATTAAAATTCGTTTGTATGGCTCTAAAGCGCCTATTACCGTTAAAAACTTTGACTACCTTGTAAAAAAAGGCTTTTATAATGGCGTTACGTTCCATCGTGTTATCGATGGATTTATGATTCAAGGTGGCGACCCAACAGGCACAGGTGCAGGTGGCCCTGGTTATGAGATTCCAGATGAATTTTCTAATGACCTTCATTTTAATAAAATGGGGATTCTTGCCATGGCAAATCGTGGGCCGAATACAGGTGGTTCTCAGTTCTTTATTACCTTGGGACCTACGCCTCATCTCGATAATAAACACACCATTTTTGGTATAGTTGTACAAGGTATGGATGTGGTTGAAAAAATTGGTAAGGTGAAAACAGATAAAAATGATAAGCCTGTTGATCCGGTGACTATTAATTCGATTACCATTGAACCAATTAAGGATGACGCTAGTAAATAAGATGGATCAGGAACAATTTTTTACGTATATTGTGCGATGTGCTGATGAAAGCTTGTATTGTGGTTGGACAACGGATATAAAAAAACGCTTAGATGCTCATAATGGTGTGATAAAAGGTGGGGCTAAGTATACAAAATGTCGTAGACCGGTGTATTTGGTTTATCATGAAAGCTTTCAAAGTAAACAAGAAGCACAGTCGCGAGAATATGCTATTAAACATCTCAATAGGGCGCAAAAATTACAGCTCATAGCGTCGTGTGAGGATAGAGAAAAAGAACGTATAAATCTATTGAAATAGGGAGTACAAAACATTCAAAACGACCCTTGTTTGTGCTATAATATATTGATATGTTATGACCATGGAGGAGAAAAACATGAAGCGGGTTCTAGTATCCGTAAAAAGTGTACAACGAGACATAGATGGGCAGGATACCGTGGTGGAATTAATTTCTCCAGGTACTTCGCATGAAAAGAACGGAGTCCAATATATTCGCTATGAAGAATCGAGCGTAACAGGTCTTGAAGGGGTTAAGACGACCATCAAGATTTACGAAGATTCCATTGTTCTTTTGCGTACTGGTGCTGTGAATATGCGACATCAATACATTCGCGGTGAGGAACGCCAGTCCACATATGAAACGCCATTAGGCGATCTTCACATGGCCGTAAAAACACATGAATTAACAGTAGACTTTCACAATGGAACAGGTCGTGTTCATCTCGGATATGATATTTCCATAGAAGGTGAATGGCAATTTTATAATCAGTTAGATATAGACGTGCGGGAGGATACAGAGCATGGACATGAAGGAAATCCTGAAATCGGGGATTGAACAGGCATTACAAGAAACGATTAATAGTGGTGGTTTGCCATCTGGGGAATATCCAGAAATCGTTCTAGAAGTGCCACCTCAAAAGGAATTCGGCGATTTTTCTACGAACATTGCTATGCAATCCGCTCGTGTGGCTCGTCAAAACCCTCGTGCTATTGCAGAGACATTAATTAGTCATATGAATTTTGATTGGCTTGAACGTGCTGAAGTAGCTGGTGCAGGTTTTATCAACTTCTTCTTAAAATCCGATATGGTGTATGATACCTTGAAAGCTATCTTGAATGCTGGTGATCAATACGGTGTGCAACCATTGCGTGCACGCGATACGATTCAAGTAGAGTACGTAAGTGCGAACCCAACAGGTCCGTTACATGTCGGTCATGGTCGTGGTGCTGCGTATGGTAGTGCACTTGTAAACTTGTTGCGTGCAGCAGGTTACAATGTACAATCCGAGTACTACATCAATGATGCAGGTAACCAAATCGATAATATGGCTATCTCCATTGAGTACCGTTTCCAAGAGTTGCAAGGTGCTACATTAGTGTTCCCACCTAAGCGCAACGAAGATGGTTCTATGCCTGAATTCGATATTCCAGAAGGAGCTCTCGTGTTCCCTGAAAATGGCTACCGTGGTCCTGATATTATCGAGACTGCAAAAGCTATTGCAGAACGCGAAGGCTTCGATACATTAAATGCTATGAACGAAGCTGATCGTGTAGCATTGTTTAAAGAAGAGGGCTTAAAAGAAAAATTAGCTCGCTTAGAGGAAACATTAAGCAATTTCCGTGTTACTTTTGATAATTGGTTCTCTGAACGTACGGTTCATGAAACTGATGAAATTCATCACTCCGTAGAGGCTTTGAAAGCTCTTGGCAAGGTGTATGAAAAGAATGGCGCTTTGTGGTTGAAATCCACTGATTATGGCGATGATAAGGACCGCGTAGTCATCCGTGACAATGGTGTGCCTACATATTTGGCAGCAGATATTGCATACCATCGCAATAAATATGATCGTGGCTTCAAAGAAATGATTGATATTTGGGGCGCTGACCATCATGGTTATGTATGCCGTGTAAAAGCTGCTATGGCTGCTTTTGGTTATGACCCAGATAAATTAACAGTATTATTGTTACAAATGGTAGCATTGTTCCGCGATGGACAACTCGTTAAATTATCTAAACGTAGCGGCGATAGTGTTACATTAGATGAATTGATTGAAGAGGTTGGCGTAGATGCATCTCGTTACTTCTTCTTGATGCGTTCTCTAGATAGCCAACTTGATTTCGATATTAACTTGGCGAAATCTCGTAGCAATGATAACCCAGTATATTATATCCAATATGCTCATGCTCGTATTCACAGCATTTACAACCAAGTGCGTGAAGCTGGCATTGCATTTGGTGATTATAGTGAAACTGATTTCACAACGCTTACAAGCGAAATGGAATTAGAATTGATTAAAAAATTAGCTGAATATCCAGAAGAGGTCGTTCAATCTGCTGAACATCGTGCACCACATCGTATTGCTCGTTACTTATACGATTTGGCAAGTATGTTCCACTCCTTCTATCGTCAAGGTCGTATCATTGGCGTAGATCCATCATTGCAACAAGCTCGTCTTGGGTTAATCACAGCGATTGCCCTTGTACTTCGTCAAGGCTTGGGTATTTTAGGTATTTCCGCTCCGGAAAAAATGTAGTAGGTGGGAGGCATCATGGCAACTAAGTATATTTTCGTAACAGGCGGCGTAGTTTCTTCCTTGGGAAAAGGGATTACAGCTGCATCTTTGGGCCGATTATTGAAAAACCGTGGTTTTAATGTAACTATTCAAAAATTTGACCCATATATCAATATCGATCCTGGTACAATGAGTCCTTACCAACATGGCGAAGTATTTGTAACCGATGATGGTGCTGAAACAGACTTGGACTTGGGTCACTATGAACGCTTTATCGATATTAATCTTAGCAAGCGTTCCAATATTACTGCTGGTAAAGTATATTGGTCTGTTATCAATAAAGAACGTAAGGGTGACTATTTAGGTAGCACTGTACAAGTTATTCCTCACGTTACAAATGAAATTAAACAAAATGTATACCGCGTAGGTAAAGAAGATAATGCTGATGTAGTTATCACTGAAATCGGTGGTACTGTCGGCGATATTGAAAGCTTGCCATTTATGGAAGCAATTCGCCAAGTCAAAAAAGATGTAGGTCGTAACGATGTATTGTATATTCACGTTACATTAGTACCATATATCAACGCAGCAGGTGAATTAAAAACAAAACCTACCCAACATAGCGTAAAAGAATTGCGCGGTATTGGTATCCAACCAGATATTTTGGTATGCCGCAGTGAAAAACATATTTCCGACGAAATGAAGGAAAAGTTGGCATTGTTCTGCGATGTAGAACCAGCGGCCGTAATTGAAAACCAAACGTGTGATTCCATCTATGAAGTACCATTGATGATGCAAGATCAAGGGCTTGATGATATTGTCATTAAGAAATTGGGTCTTGAAGAACGTCCTTGCGATATGACTGCATGGAAAGAAATGGTTCATAAAATTTTGAATCCTAGCAAAGATATTACAGTAGCTATCGTAGGTAAATATGTAGCTTTGCACGATGCGTATCTTTCTGTAGCAGAAGCATTGAGCCATGCTGGTATCGAGACTGATACTAAGGTGAACATTCGTTGGATTGATTCCGAAGAACTTGATGATATTTCTGTAGATCCTAAAGAAGTATTTGAGGGCATTGATGGTATCGTTGTTCCTGGTGGCTTTGGTTCCCGTGGCGTAGAAGGAAAAATCCGTACTATCAATTATGCTCGTGAAAACAAAGTTCCATTCCTCGGTTTATGCCTTGGCATGCAATCTGCTGTAATGGAATTTGCTCGTAATGTATGTGCCATGGAAGGTGCTACATCTAGCGAATTTGATGAAGATGCAAAATACAAAGTTATCGACTTGATGAGTGATCAAGTGGATGTAGATAAAAAAGGTGGCACAATGCGCCTTGGCATCTATCCATGTAAATTAGAAGCGGGTACAAAAGCGCGTGAAGTATATGGCGAAGACCTTGTATACGAACGTCATCGTCATCGTTATGAATTCAACAATGAATATCGTCAACAATTGAGTGATGCAGGCCTTGTTATTTCTGGTACATCTCCAGATGGTCGTCTTGTTGAAAGCATCGAAGTTAAGGGTCATCCATTCTTCGTAGGTACACAAGCACATCCAGAATTAAAATCTCGTCCAAACAATGCTCATCCATTATTCCGTGGATTTGTAGATGCGATTTTGGAACTTAAAAAATAGAGAATAGAAATGGGATCCATTTTATCTATTATAGGTATCTTTATATTAGCTGCACTTAAATTAGAGCAGTTTGTATATGGTAAATCGGGGAAACAACAATCTACAACTGGCCATATGGCACGGCGAGGACTCGCTAATATAGCAGGTTTAATCACATTTGATCATGCTATAAGCAGTAATAATATTGTGGTGAAAAAGAAGGAGAAAGATGCTCAGAAATGAGCGTCTTTCTTTTTTTTACCTACATCGAAAAAGTTTGGAAAAATATATCGATAAATATAAAAATAATGCTTGCTATTTTAAATGATTAGTGTTATTATATAGACAAAGATAGATATAGATTTGATGTAGGTACATCAATAGAACATATAGTAATCGTTATTTAGAAATATAAAGGAGGACACAATGTCTATTATTGGTAAGAAACTCCCTGAATTTACACTTGATGCTTTCAAAAAACCTGAATTGGTAAAGGTAAGCACTGCAGACGTATTAGGTAAATGGTCTGTATTCGTATTCTATCCAGCAGATTTCACATTTGTATGCCCTACTGAATTAGAAGACGTACAAGAATCTTATGCAGAGTTAAAAGAATTGGGTTGCGAAGTTTACTCCGTATCCACTGATTCTGAATATGTTCACAAAGCATGGTCTGATGCTTCTCCAAGTATTAATAAAATCGAATACTACATGTTAGCTGATAAGAAACACGAATTAGCTGATTTCTTCGATGTATTCGATCCTGAATCTGCTATGGCATACCGCGGTACATTCGTAATTGACCCAGAAGGCATTATCCGCACAGCGGAAATTCACGATATGGGTATTGGCCGTTCTGCAGAAGAACTTGTTCGTAAAGTACAAGCTGCTCAATTTGTAGCTAAACATGGCGATCAAGTGTGCCCTGCACGTTGGAAACCAGGTAAAGATACATTAACACCAGGTCTTGACCTAGTAGGTAAAATCTAAGGCTACTAGATAGACCAACAACCTCTTCAAATGACAACATTTGGGCACGGATCGTATCTCCAACGATACCGGTAAGCCCCATTACATGGTGAAACACTCTCCAATTCACTAATGTAAACCTCATATAACAAACTACAAACTATACGCAAAAAGACCAGCCTTTTGGCTGGTCTTTTTGTCGCAGTGTATTCATTTAGTATAGGTAAATACTGTTATTTGTAAAACCTTTTGACAAAGTAGGAAATAAACTCTTGCATTTTTACAGTTAGTATTCTATAATGAAATTAATTCCTAGCGATGTACAAGGTTTTATACATTCGCATAGGAGGTATATAAAATGTTTGTTCAAGGGACGCTAGCTTTTAAAAAGGAAGGCAATATACATGAGAATTTCTACAAAAGGAAGATATGCTTTGATGGTTCTCATCGATCTAGCTGAGCAAGGTCAGGGAAAACCAGTGTCATTACGTTCTGTTGCAGAACGACAAGGCATATCTGAGAAATATTTAGAAGGTATTGTGGCTCGATTAGGAGCGGCCAATTTAGTTGATAGCATTCGTGGTAAATACGGCGGCTATCGTTTATCTAAAAAACCTAGTGAATATACAATCATTGAAATTTTGATGGCTACAGAGGAATCAATGGCTATTATTTCATCTCTAGATGAAGGTGTATCTACGGATGATGTCATTAATGAACGCACCGTTGGATTCTGGGCGGGATTACAAAATTACATTCACGATTATCTAGAAAGTGTGACCTTACAAGACGTTATCGATGGTACATACGCAAAACTAGATACAAAATATGATAATTGGGATGGCTCTATTTAAGAGGCACATAATTATATATTACATACCATTTATAGTATCCATAATATCCGAATATAAGGAGTGTTGATTATGTCTAAAATCGCAAAATCTTTTGTTGAATTAATTGGTAAAACACCATTGTTGGCAGCTACTCGTTTTGGTGAAAGCGTAGGTGCTGATGCTAATATTTTAGCTAAACTTGAATACTTTAACCCAGGTGGTTCCGTAAAGGATCGTATCGCTGCTGCTATCATTCAAGCTGCTGTTGCATCTGGTGAGTTACAACCAGGCGGTACTATCGTAGAAGCTACATCTGGTAATACAGGTATTGGTTTATCCGCTGTAGGCGCTGCGCTTGGTTATAAGGTTGTTATCGTAATGCCTGAAACAATGTCTATCGAACGCCGTAAATTAATGCTTGGCTATGGTGCACAACTCGTGTTAACTGATGGTGCACTTGGTATGAAAGGCGCGATTGCAAAGGCAAAAGAAATCGTAACAGCTACTGCTGGTGCTGTAGAAGCAGGCCAATTCGTAAACCAAGCTAATCCTGCAATTCACTATAAAACTACAGGCCCTGAAATCTGGGGTGACACAGATGGTGCTGTAGATATCTTCGTAGCTGGTGTTGGTACAGGTGGTACATTAACTGGTACAGGTCGTTTCTTGAAAGAACAAAATCCTAATGTTAAGGTCGTAGCTGTAGAACCTAAAGACTCTGCTGTATTATCTAACGGTAAACCAGGTCCTCATAAAATCCAAGGTTTAGGTGCAGGTTTTATTCCTGAAACATTGGATACTAAAATTTATGATGAAGTTATTCAAGTTGCTAACGAAGATGCTTTTAAAACAGCACAAGACTTTGGTCATACACAAGGTATCTTGGTAGGTATTTCCTCCGGTGCTGCATTGTGGGCCGCTGCAGAATTGGCAAAACGCCCTGAAAACAAAGGTAAGAATATTGTAGTTATTCTTCCAGATACAGGTGAACGTTACTTGTCTACTGCTTTATTCCCTGAAGATTAATAGCATTTCAATATAATATTAGTAATAAAGGCGTCCTGCTTGTTTAGGACGCCTTTGTTGTCGATATAAGATAAAAATAACAAACAAGTCTGTAATAGCATCATGTATGAAGGCTATTACAGACTTGTTACGTTATGGAATAAGTTTATAATCGAGATAGATTATCTACCGTTTTTTACAATAGAATCCATCCAGTTGAATAAATCTTGTAAATCGTAATCGCCAGCGTGATCCACACCAAATGGTGTAGCCATGTCTACACTATATCCGAGATTTTGTGCACGAGTGCCTACGATTAATGGGATGGCAACAGATGTATTGCTATCTGCTGTACCGTAGCGAATTCGATAATATTTAGCGTTTGTTGCACTAGGTGAACCAAGATAGTTCATAGGGTTCATCATAGTAACGATTTTAGCGTTTTCTACATATACATCATTATTAGTCGTTGTATCATGTAGTGCCGCTGTAATCGTGAAGTGATTAGTATCGCTAGTGCTTGTACCAAATAGGCTGTTTTCACCAGAATCATTAGCTCTAGAGTCAAATGCACCTGGTGCCTTAGAACGACTAGTAAAGCTATTATAAGCGTCCCAATCAATATCTTTCACCATGCCTGTATTCTTATCTAAGACTAAGAAGGAATAGCGAGATACATCAGTACCATTAGATTTAGCTTTATTAGCGGCATCGATGATGAAAGATTTTACATATTGCTTGAATGTGCCATTACCTTTCTTATCGAGTTTTAAAATAACGCCGGTTCTATCGCGTAATTGTAAGTTGTTTACATAGTCAGGGAAGTGGCTCTTAAGTAAATCTGAGTATGCTACATCATCATTCGTTAAGTTCATACGTTGTACACTACGTTGCATTGGCGCTTGTGCACCGCCTACATTCGCTTGAGGCAATTCACCTTGTCCCATAGTTACTTTATTAAATGATGTGATGCCGTTATAGCTCCATTCGTAAGCCATATCTGCAGCATCTAGGTTTGTAATCGGTGCGTAAGCAGAGGATGCATATACATCTGTAGATGCAGTAGCAGCGCCGAGAGCCTGTAGATATGGTTGGTAATCAGATGTATTGCCTGTTGCACCTTGTAATAAGGAAACGGCACCGCCTGCGCTAGTACCATTCGTAATAATACGTTTTGCGTTACCTGGCATAGTCGCATCATTAGCGTGTAAATAAGCTGTAGCCGCTTGTAAGTCTACAATAACTGCTGGTGCTTTGCCGATGAAGTTACCATCAGAAGCTTTATTTGTACGGCCACGTGTAGCAGGGGACGCAACAACATAACCTCTAGACAATGCATAGAGAGCACTATTTGGCTTATTATTTTCTACCTTTGGTGTCATAGGTTGGCTTGGCATATAACCGCCAACATTATTTGGCATAAAGATTGGTGCTGTTTGTGTATTATAACCATTTACAGTACCATTATTGAAATACTCTTCAGGTATGTAAATGTTTATGTACTGCTGATCAATATCGATAGGATTTGATACATATGGGATATATTCAAATGCGCGATATTTAATCTCTTTATTATCCACCGTTCCCGTCATTGACTCGTAATTATTGATGTCAAAGGTGAGGGTAATCTTTGCAGACGTATCAGCTTGTAATGGGGGATCAATTGGCTGTGAAAGTATATTTTTTTCACCTGTTGTAGTAGAACCTTTGGTAGAAGCTTGATTACGTTCATTAACATACGATTCCGGCAATTTAGGCTCTTGAGCTTGTTTTGCTTCCGCTTCCGCTCGAGCTTTTGCTTCGGTCTGAGCCTTAGCTTCTTGTTCTGCTTTAATCTTTGCCTCTAGTTCTGCTTTTTCTTGCTCTGCGGCAATACGTTCTTGTTCAGCCTTGATGGCAGCTTGACGTTGAGCTTCAGCAGCGGCTTCGGACCGAGCCTTAGCTTCAGCCTCGGCTTGGGCTTTCGCAGCAGCGTCCGCAGCTGCCTTTGCTGCGGCTGCATCTAGACGAGCTCTTTCTGCATCCGCTTCAGCTTGTTCTGCCGCGATGCGATCTTGTTCAGCCTTAATAGCAGCTTGGCGTTGAGTTTCGGCTTGCTCTGCCGCGATGCGTTCTTGTTCTGCTTTAATAGCGGCTTGACGCTGAGCCTCAGCTTGCTCTGCCGCGATGCGATCTTGTTCTGCTTTAATAGCGGCTTGACGCTGAGCCTCAGCTTGCTCTGCCGCGATGCGATCTTGTTCCGCTTTAATAGCAGCTTGACGTTGAGCCTCGGCTTGCTCTGCCGCGATGCGATCTTGTTCTGCTTTAATAGCAGCTTGGCGTTGAGCCTCGGCTTGCTCTGCCGCGATACGATCTTGTTCTGCTTTAATAGCAGCTTGACGTTGTGCCTCGGCTTGCTCTGCCGCGATGCGATCTTGTTCCGCTTTAATAGCGGCTTGACGCTGAGCCTCAGCTTGCTCTGCCGCGATGCGATCTTGTTCCGCTTTAATAGCAGCTTGGCGTTGAGCCTCAGCTTGTTGAGCTGCAATACGCTCTTGTTCCGCTTTGATAACAGCTTGGCGTTGAGCCTCAGCTTGTTGAGCTGCAATACGCTCTTGTTCTGCTTTGATAGCAGTTTGACGTTGAGCTTCTTGTTGCTGAGCTAATAACTCCGCTTGGCGCTGTGCCTCTTGTTGTTGTGCTAATAATGCGGCTTGGCGTTGAGCTTCGGCAGCTCGTTCAGCTGCCATTTGGCGCACTGCTTGCGCTTGTTCACTGCTTTGTTGTTGCATTGCTTCTTGTTGTGCAGCTTGTTCTTCCGCTAATTTAGCTAAACGCTCACGTTCAGCACGTTGAATATCACGAATTGTTAATGTCCGTTTTGCAATAACTGATTTAGTCGTGGTTGTATTGGCAACTACTAATGGTGTAGTAGATTGTTCTTGCACAATGATCGGTGTACGTTGTACTTGCGTTGTTTGCATTTGCTGCTTGCCATCTACTTGTTTTTGAATGGTAACCGGTTCAGTTTTACGTTGTACATTGATTAAACTATGCATTGCCAATGTTGGTTCCATCATAGTATTCGTTTGTTTATTAACAACATATTGTGGTTGCGACACAGCTCTATATTGTTCTTCTAAAGCTTTAGCTGTATCTGGAACTGGTACTGGGCGCACACGAGGGACCATAGGCGTTACTTTTGGAGCTGATTGTACTGTACCACTTTGTTGTATTTGTACATTTTGTGCAACTGCTGGTTGAGGAGTAATCACTGTTGGCTGTGTAGTTGGTGTCGTAGGTTGAGTATCCATTGGTCGCATGACTGGAGTCGCTACATTATTAATAGTTTCTGTCGTTGATTCAGAAGTAGTTTTAGATCCTACTAAATCATTCATGTTAAGGACCGGAGCTGCGTGAGCAATGCCACCCAATGCTGCTGCTGCAAAAAACGCAGCAGTCACTTGACGTTTCTTAGATGATTTCATGAATTATTCTCCGAACTAGATTTCAAATAATAATTTATAATTTTAAAAATTATTTATATTTATATAGTTTATCATAAATATGGCTTATTGTACAATTTCCAAAAATATAGGCTATATCAAGTGAAAATGGTATTACAGGAAATTAGAAATTTAGAATTAAATTTAAAATCATATGTTATAGAGGCATAATAGCTGATTATAGAAAACAGAAGAGAAACTAAATCATCTAAATATTGAGAAGATAAAGTATATCAAGTAATTTGGAATAAGGTTAAGACTGGTTATGTAGTTATTTCTAAATTTGTAAAAATAGCGGTAAGAAAAAAACTGTAGCAGAAGGTAATACTACTATAATAATTGATGGTAATACAGGTATTAATGCTGACAATTTGAAGTCGAGAGAATATTAGACTTATGTATACATTTCTCAATAAAATATGGTATGCTTTGGGTAATTTAATCGAGTTTTGTTTTTAAAGGAGAGAACATGTTTAGAAAATTCTTATTAGCATGTATGGTGATGGCTGCTTTTACCATGCAAATTCAAGCTATTTCAATTAATGAATTAAATAGTTCATCGCAGTTTAAAAATGTGTATCAAAAATCGTATCCTTATGAAGGCGGTTCTATACAAAATAAGCTAATAAGTTATTTAAATACATATTCTGTAGAGTCTCTAGAATACGCAGCACCGCACTATAAATTAAAAGGTACTTTTTATGCTGTTTATGAAACTCCTCGAAGTACATCTATTACAGAATATGAATTAACTGCTACGTACGATACGAATTACTCATTAGGGTCCTTAATACAAGCTATGAATCTTGTAAAACCATCACCATCTATGTACGCCGTGATTAAGGCTGCACAGGATGAATCAGGGATACAAGTCGAGTTACAAGAGGTAAAACGATATAATGTAGACGGTACAGAGGTTATTAGTAAAGTTCCTTTAGAACATCAATTACGTCCATTAGATCGTGGACGGTTTGATGAAGACTTATTTGCTGTAGCAGACGCTATGTTTACTGTAGCGTATCAGCAGCATTTTGACGACATTGTAGTGAAATGAGGTACCTTATGAAACATTTTGTTGTTCTTATGGCGCTAGTATGCGTTTTATGTGCTTCTGTTACCCCTGTGAAGGCTGTGTCCAATACTGAGTTGCAAGATACTAGTCGTTTTGCACGGATTATATCTAAAGGCGATACAGGTGGTGGAGATGGTAAATATATTGAATTGAGTACTATTCGAGATAATTCTACAAATGCACATACAAAAAATATAGAGGCTAAGATATATGTTGTGTTGCCCTCATCTGATTTAATTAGGGAATATAAGGTTCGTTATGACTATGACTTAAACCATTCCTTTGCTAATATGGTAGCTAAGGCACCAGAGCTAAAAACAAGGCTACCAGATTTTTCTTTAAATGAAATATGGAATATAAAAATGATGGAATCTGGTATTGTAGGGATGGTATTAAATCAACAGGACTACACTCTTAATGGTGAAAGTAAACCAACACAACCAGCTCTTAAAGGCTATGAGAATGTTACATTCTTAACACCTACGGACTTTGATTTTGAAAGCTATCATGTTGCTAATCGCGTATTTAAAATGGTGTATGGTACATTTTATGATGATGTAATCCGATAAGCAGATCGAAGATATAAGTTATAAATACAAACACCCTATGTTAGTATTGTGACATAGGGTGTTTTGCATACATTAGTTATTAGTCAGTCATTTATAATGATTAAACTAAATAGACCAATTGTGATATTATTTTTTGAGTTTTGGTTTTACGATAGCTAAGATAATGCAAGCCACAACGGAACCGATTGCAATGGATGCAAGGTAAAGAAGTGGGTTGCCGATTGTTGGTACTACGAAGATACCACCGTGAGGCGCACGCAATGTGCATTCAAAGAACATGGATAATGCACCAGCTGTACCAGCACCGATGATGCAAGAAGGCAATACGCGGATAGGATCAGCTGCGGCAAATGGGATAGCACCTTCTGTGATGAAGGAAAGCCCCATGATGTAATTTGTAATACCAGATTTACGTTCTGCTTCTGTGAAGCGGCTAGGGAAGAATGTTGTACAAAGGGCAATCGCCAATGGAGGAACCATACCACCAGCCATAACAGCGGCCATAATACCATATTCACCAGTTGCTAGAGCGCCTGTACCGATAACATAGGCTGCTTTGTTGACAGGGCCACCCATATCAACAGACATCATAGCACCGAAGACAAGACCTAATAATACGCGGCTAGTAGTGCCCATTGTTTGCAAGGAATTCATAAGCCATTCGTTCAAAGCAGATACTGGTGGATTGATGATAAATGTAATAGCGATACCAATGAACAATACGCCCAGTACAGGGTAGAAGAGTACTGGTTTTGTACCTTCTAATGCTTGAGGTAATCCGGATACGAGTTTCTTAACTAACAGTACTAAGTAACCTGCTGCAAAGCCTGCAATCAAGGCACTGAGGAAACCAGAACCGCCTTGGCTTGCTAACAAGCCACCAACGAAACCAGCTACAAGACCTGGACGGTCTGCAATACTCATAGCGATGTAACCTGCTAGAACAGGTAACATAAATCCAAAGGAAGCACCGCCGATTTTCATTAGGAATGCAGATAATGGTGTACCAGAACCAAAGTTTTTGGCATTAGCTGGATCGAATGTATCAAATAGGAATGCGAGAGCGATTAGGATACCACCGCCGATAACGAATGGCAACATGTGAGATACGCCATTCATCAAATGCTTGTAGATTTGTCGGCCAAAGCTATCTTTTGCATCGATAGCAGATTCAGCACTATCTTTGTCAGATTGAGAGGCATGGTATACCGGTGCTGCACCAGACATAGCTTCACGCAATAATTCTTCTGCTTTATTAATGCCGTTTGCCACCTTAGTTTGAATCATTGGCTTGCCATCAAACCGAGCCATTTCAACTTGGCGGTCAGAAGCGACGATGATGCATTTAGCATGCTCAATTTCTTCTGCTGTAAGTGCATCTTTAATGCCAGAAGCACCATTTTTTTCTACTTTTAAAGAAATGCCCATTTCCTTAGCTTTACGTTCTAAGGATTCGGCAGCCATGTATGTATGAGCAATGCCGGTAGGACAGCCTGTAACAGCTAATACTTCGTAATGTGGATTATCTACAGATACCTTAGGGACTACCTTTTCGATAGCCTCTGTAGCTTTTGCTTCGATAGCATCGGTAATGCTTGGTGCTTTTTCATCTTCCTTTTTGATATAGCCTTCTACAGATGGATCAAAGTTGCCTTCTTCTTTGGCAGTGATAAGTTCTAAAAAACGGTTCACTGTAGCAGATTGGATGAGAGCGTTTTTGAAGTCTGGATCAATTACCATAGTGGCTAATTTGCTCAATACCTCTACATGAGTGTCTGCAGCACCTTCTGGTGCTGCAATCATGAAGAATAGGCGAGATGGTTGTCCATCGAGGGCCTCGAAATCAACACCGTTAGGAACGACCATAGCAGCAAGGCCAGCTTCCTTTACACCTGCTGATTTAGCATGTGGTGTGGCGATACCGTCGCCAAGGCCAGTAGAACCGGATTCTTCACGAGCGAATACAGCTTCTAAGTATTCTGCCTTGTCAGATAGGTTGCCACCTTTATCCATTAAATCACCTAGAGTGTAAATGGCATCCGCTTTGTTAGTTGGTGATGCATTCAGCAGGATTGATTGGGGCTTTAATAAATCAGTAATTTTCATGTGTGTACTCCTTACTGTACATATATAATGAATAATAAAATTAACGAATGGTGTTAAGCAAGGCGATGACCTCGTCCTTGGTAGCTAGATTCTCCGAAAAGGCTGAAGCAGAGCCTGTAGCAATACCCCAATAGAGGGCTTGTTGTAAATCTTGGGTGTTGAGGTATCCAGTCATGAAACCAGCTACCATAGAATCGCCGGCACCAACGGAGTTAATAAGTGTTCCTTTAGGTGCAGGACTTGTATAGACTGTACCATCAGCGGATACCAAGATAGCACCGTCTCCAGCCATGGAGATGAGCACATGTTGTGCACCTTGGGACTGTAATTTTTTAGCTGCAGTGACTAGATCATCTTTTGTAGACAATGTACGTCCGAAGATTTCGCTTAATTCGTGATTGTTTGGTTTGATTAAAAATGGTTTGTATGGCAATACACGAGTTAATAGATCCTTAGTTGCGTCTACGACGATACGAATATGTTTATTAGCTAAGCGCTTCATAATGATTTCGTACATATCACTTGGGAGGCTAGACGGAATGCTGCCTGCTAAGATCAATGTATCTTGCTCTGTTAATGCATCAAGTTGGGCGTATAAGGCTTGTAGTTCATCATCGGCTATGATAGGACCACGACCATTGATTTCCGTTTCTTTATCGGATGCTTTTACTTTAACATTGATGCGGGTTAAACCCTCTCTAAGACGGATAAAGCTTTCACGAACGCCAAATTCATTGAGCTGACGTACAATTTCGTCACCTGTAAAACCAGCGATAAAACCGAGTGCCGTTGTATCCATGCCTAGGTTATTGAGTACGATTGACACATTGATGCCCTTGCCACCGCCCAGCACATATTCTTGTTCCGTACGATTGATAATACCAGGTGTTAAGTGGTCTAAGCGAACGATATAATCCAATGCAGGATTGAAAGTAATCGTATAAATCATAAGTTTTCCTCTATATTTCGTATAAATAGAATGTATTAATGGATTTGTTGTTCCTTGCGTCGTAAGCGATACCAGTAGATAAGTGGTACTAAGTATAAGAAGAACGCAAACGGTACGTAACCGGCGGGCGAGACATCCATCATAATGACAGGTACGAGCGCCGCGATATTCCATGGTTGTAAGGCTGCAATAAGAATGCCGCTGTTTTCAAAGTCTAGCATGACATCTTCATCATGAATGCGTTCTTTTGCATAGGTGGTACGCATAATTGAATGCGTCATGATTACCGCAATTGCTTGACTACAACCTAGAGCACCTGTAATAAATGCAATTAGTACATTCGACGCAAAGAGTTTGGCGCGACCTGATACGTGTTGTAAAAGGCTGCGAATATCATTCCAAAAACCAACGCCTTCAAGCATGCCGGAAATGGAACAAGCCATGAATATAGATAGGGTTGGTATCCACATCGTTTGTAGGCCTCCGCCGTGGATAATATCCGATAGCGGATTATAATCTGGCAACTGGAACCCCAATACGGTAAATTGTAACATATCCATTACTGTATAATTTTGATGGATAACTGCGAGGATGGTTGCCACCAGTGCACTAATACCAATAGGCCAACGTATAGATAGCTTTGTTGGTAACAAACCAATAATGATAAGAACTGGTATCCATAATGTCCAATGGATATTGAACACGAAATGAATCGTATCCGGTAGATAACTGTTAGTGTAGTCTAGTGGAAACCATAGGGATAAGAGTAGATACAATATACAGCTGATGATGAGAGCAGGTAAGCTATCTTTCAACATGATTGGTATATTGCTATTTACTTTGGTGTGTGTTAGAGCGGCTACGAGAGAGGCGCTAGAGGATAGAGGTGAGTTTCTGTCTCCTAAATAGGCGCCTGCCATAATGGCACCTGCTACAATATCAATAGGCAGATTACCAGCTTTGGCAATTGTAATTAGTACAATACCGATGGTGCCCACTGTTCCGAACGATGTACCAAGTAACATACTCACGCAGGATGTAATTAAAAATGCGCAGATTATGAACAGATTTGGATTAATCAATTCAATACCAGACGCAATAATCATGGGAATAATCCCCGATGCTTGCCACATGGCTATGAGCCAGCCGATGAGCAAAAAGATTTGCATAACCACGATTGAGGTTTTTGCACTCGTCCAGGACATGCGGAGTAAGTCTTTTGGATTATATCCTTGTCGATATAAAGCGTAAGCGAAGCACAACCATACGAGGATTAATGCGTAGCCGATGGGGACACTAAACATGACAGATGCTAGAATAATGATGATAGAAACGATTAATGATATCAATAGTCTCATATTATTTGGCATCATGGTGCGCCCTTGTTTATATTTTAGGTATGCCTGTAATAGTAATTGTAACCACTTCATATTATTCGATAGGAAGTTCTGTTTCGAATACTTCCTCAGCAGGGCCCGTCATAAGAACCGTGCCATCCTCCAAATAACTGATGTGTAATGTGCCAAGATATAATTCTACATCGACCTCGCGACCTGTAAGGCCTTTTTCGTGGGACATGATCGCAGATGCGCAAGAACCTGTACCGCATGCAAGCGTAGCGCCAGCACCGCGTTCCCAAGTGCGGACTTTAATGTGATGGTCGTTTATGACCTCGATATAGTTTACGTTTGTATTGGATGGGAATGCATCGTGTTTTTCAAGAATCGGTCCTTGTGTTGTAACCGGTGCTTTCGTGATATCGTCCACAAAAACTTCTGTGTGTGGTACACCGAGAAGAACGGAACTTACTGTTACTGTTTCGCCATTTACATCGAGGTCCACATCGATGACCTTATCCATGGTTACATTCATGGGAATGTCTTTGCTGTTAAAGAAAGGTTTGCCCATGTCTACTGTCACTTGTGTAACAATGCCATTTTCAATGGTTAACGTTGGTTTCATAACGCCTGCTAATGTTTCGATGGTGAAAGTATCTTTTGTAATTTCACCATGTTCATAGGCATATTTTGCAAAGCAACGAATGCCATTACCACACATTTCTGCTTCGCTGCCGTCTGAGTTGATTATGCGCATTCGTACATCGCATGTATTAGATGGTACAACGATTACAAGACCATCAGCGCCGATACCTGTACGACGGTTGCAGAGGCGGATGGCGAGATCTGTATAATCTTTATTGGCCCCTTGTGAGTCAGAAAAGAGGATAAAATCGTTGCCGAGACCATGCATTTTTGTTAATTTCATACATACTCCTATTCGAGGTCGCACTATACATGCGACTATTCCTTACAATAGAGTAGACTTTCACCATGATACGCGTGAAAGTCTACGATTAACTATATATAATATAACATTATATCACAGAATAGGGTCTCTCTTTATTGTTCAATGTAAAAATGTTAAAATATAATGTAATGTAGTTTATAAGTATAGAAAGAGGAGCACACATGCGAATTCAAGGGATTTCTGGATCTCGAGGCGTTGCTGTTGGCAATGTGTACAAATATATACAAGAAGAAATCGTGATACCTGATTATGAGGTAGCCGATGACCAAGTAGAGGCTGAAATTGGTAAGTTTGCTAGCGCTATGGCCGCTACCCTTAAACAATTAGATACGATTCGTCAAAAAGCATTGGTTGATATGGGGGCTGATGAGGCTGCTATTTTTGAAGCTCATATGCAAATCGCACAAGACCCATCCTTGTCTGATGGTATCAAGTCCCTTGTAGAAAATTCAAAAATGAACGTCGTAGCTGCTACGGCGCAAACGATAGAAACCTTTGCGGCTATTTTCATCGGCATGGATGATCCATATATGCGTGAACGTGGTGCGGATATTAAAGATATTGGCGATCGCTTGATGCGTAACATGCTTGGCATGAACCCTCGCGGTTTATCTCATATTTCCGGTGAGGTTATCATCGTGGCTCACGATTTGGCTCCATCTGATACGGCTTCACTAGATAAAAATGTTGTAAAAGGTATCGTAACAGCTGCTGGTGGTCCTACATCTCATGCGGCTATCATGGCGCGTACCTTAGAAATTCCTGCCGTTATGGGCGTTGGTGATATTGAAAGCTTTACTGACGATGTACGTGCTGTTGTACTTGGCACTGATGGTGAAGTTATTACGGAACCATCCGATGAAGAGTGGGAACGTTATACAAAAGAAGCTGCAGATTTCCAAGACGAGTTGAAACGCTTGAAGGACTCTGCCAATTTAGAAGCCGTTACAAAGGACGGACATCATGTTGATTTATTCGGTAATATTGGTAAATCCAAAGATGCGGACCATGCGTTGACTATGGGCGCTCAAGGTATTGGCCTATATCGCACTGAATTCCTTTATATGGAAAACGATGAACTGCCTACAGAAGATGTACAGTTTGAACAATATAAACAAGTAGTCGAGAGTATGAAGGGCCAACCTGTCATCATCCGCACCATGGATATCGGCGGTGATAAGGAATTAAAATGCCTAGACTTACCTGAAGAAATGAATCCATTCCTCGGGTATCGTGCCATTCGTATTTCCTTGAACCGTCCGGATATTTTTAAGGTCCAATTACGTGCACTCCTTCGGGCTAGTGCGTTTGGCGACATTCACATCATGTATCCTATGATTGCATCTGTAGAAGAGGTTAAAGCGGCAAATGCTATGCTCGATGAATGCAAGAAAGAATTGATTACTGAAGGCATAGCTTTCAATAAAGATATCAAAGTAGGTATTATGATTGAGGTGCCAGCGGCAGCCGTTATTTCTCCAATTTTGGCTAAATATGTAGATTTCTTTAGTATCGGTACCAATGACCTTTGTCAATACACATTGGCGGTTGATCGTATGAATGAGGCCATCGGCAATTTATATCAACCATTGCATCCCGCTGTATTGCGTCTCATCAAACACGTAATTGATGCGAGTCACGAACAAGGTAAATTTACCGGTATGTGTGGTGAGTTAGCTGGTGATCCAGTTGCAACTATGATTTTATTGGGCTTAGGACTTGATGAATTTTCTATGACTGCATCATCCATTCCATTGATTAAAAATATTTTGCGCTCTGTTACAATGGCAGAATGTGAAGCATTTGCTCAAAAAGCATTGACTATGGATACAGCTGAAGAAATCACAGCCTATGCTAAATCATTACTCGCTGAAAAAGGTTTGGCATAGACCATAGCTTTCATAAAAACAAACTTGAATTTAATATGTATAAATTGATACAATACCTATATTAATAAGCAAAGGTATAAGGCGTGTTAGCACGCTGAGTAGAAAGAGGTAACTCATGAAAGAAGTAACAGTAGAAATCACAAACGAATCTGGTTTACATGCTCGTCCAGCGACTGCATTTACACAATTGGCTGCAAAATTTGCGTCCAAATTGACAATCGCAGCAAATGGTAAAACCGCAGATGCTAAATCCATTTTGACTGTATTAACATTGGGTGCAACAAAAGGCACATCCGTAGTATTAACTGCTGATGGTGCTGATGAAGATGATGCATTAGCAGCACTTAGCGAGTTCTTAACAACGAACCACGACTAATACGCAAAAGAGGCAATACCCTAATCATTAGGATATTGCCTCTTTTTATTTTCCCATATTGGCAAAGCGCTCTACAGCAACTGTAAAGTCATTAATTGTTTTATCTACATCACCATGTTGTATACCATCGCGTACACAATGGTTGATATGTCCTTCGAGGACCACTTGGCCAACCTTATGCAACGCGGATTTGGCTGCATTGATTTGGGCTAGTACATCTTCACAAGGAATGTCTTCTTCAATCATTCGATCAATAGCTTGCACTTGACCTAAAATTTTACGCAATCGACGATGTAGATTGTCTGAATCCATACACTGTTTCATAATACTCCTCCAATTTGGGCATGCTTCATCATCTTATCTATTATACGACAATATGGTTAACAAATACAATACATACAAGTATGCTAAAAATAGATAACTTATGATACAATACAATCAATATATGATAGTTGTATTATAGGGATGTTATTAGTGAAAGTTTATATACTTAGAAGTCTGCTGTAAGGTAGATATAGGTGAATCTATGTTTATATTTCGAATAGTGCGCCGATTAGTTCTTATCATTTGCATAGTGCTAGGGGCTATATATGTATATGATACATATCAAAGCTATCAAGGAACAAATCGCGTTAGTAAGGCTCATACAACTGTAGAACAGACAATTGAAGAAAATGAAGATACATTAAGTCGGTGGGAACGCATGCATCGTATTTTTACCTTCCGAGAAAAGGTTGAAGCCGCGCTTCATCAACGTGTGCCAAGGGATAAATGGGTGAAATCTGAAAACATTCCAGACAATGCGAAACGTGCTCTTGTGGCCATTGAAGATAAACGCTATTACAAGCATGGTGCTATTGATGTGCTCGGTGTAACACGCGCTTTTTATGTTAACAGCGTTGCTGGTGAAACCGTTGAGGGTGGTAGTACTATCACACAACAATTGGTAAAAAATCTATTTCTATCGTCTAAACGGACGATGTCGCGTAAAGCGGAAGAAGCCATTCTAGCAGTAGAGATGGAGCATTACTATAGTAAAGATGAAATTTTAACCATGTATTTGAATACGGTCTATTATGGACATAATTATTATGGTATAAAAGAAGCCGCCGAAGGGTACTTTGGTACCAGTCCTAGTCGTTTGACCTTAGGCCAATGTGCCATGCTAGCGGCTTTACCAAATGCACCATCCTATTTGGACCCTTATGAAAACTACAAAGGAGCAAAAGCTCGACAGAAATTAGTTCTTGCGCAAATGGTAGATCAAGGCATGATATCTCAAGCTGAGGCAGATTATGCATATAAGCAGGACCTTGGTATAAAATAATATACACTTTAATATGACACTACATAGAAAACAATCATGGTGCTATACGTACTTGCATCATGATTGTTTTTATTTACATATATTGTTCGTAAACGAAATATATTATATAATTGAATAAAATTTCTGCTTGCATTTATAAATATGCAGTGATATACTAACATCTGTAGTCGATAAGACATGAAGAATTCATAATGAATTCGTAGTATAATAATAAATGGTATGAATCATACCTAGTATAATTTAGTTTATGAGGTGTTATCATGGGTAAAGCAAATAAAGTAGTACTCGCATATTCTGGTGGTTTAGACACATCCGTTATCATTCCTTGGTTAAAAGAAAACTATGGCGCTGAAGTTATCGCTGTATGCGTAGACTTAGGTCAACCTGAGGATTATGATGCAGTTGAGAAAAAAGCAATCAAATCCGGTGCATCTAAAGCGTACATCGTTGATGCTAAAGAAGATTTCGTAAAAGATTATGTATGGCCAACAGTAAAAGCAGGTGCTGTTTACGAAGGTAAATATCTTTTAGGTACATCCTTTGCTAGACCTTTGATTGGCAAAATTCTTGTAGATATCGCTAAAAAAGAAGGCGCTGATGCCATCGCTCACGGTGCGACTGGTAAAGGTAATGACCAAGTTCGTTTTGAATTGGCTATTAAAGCATTAGCACCTAACATGAAAATCATCGCTCCTTGGAGAGAATGGGATTTGAAATCTAGAACAGATTGCATGGAATATGCTGCTAAACACGACATTCCAGTTGTAGCAACTAAATCACATCCATACTCCATGGACCAAAACGTATGGCATTTGTCCCATGAAGGTGGCGATCTTGAAAATCCAGCAAATGCACCTAAAGATGATGTATATTTAGTAACACATACACCTGAACAAGCTCCTGATGAAGCTGGTTATGTAACTGTTACTTTCAAAGAAGGCGTACCGGTAGCCGTTGACGGTCAAGAAGGCACTCCTCTTCAATTATTGGAAAAACTCAACGAAATCGGCGCACACTATGGTGTAGGCGTTGTAGATATCGTTGAAAATAGATTAGTTGGTATGAAATCTCGTGGCGTTTATGAAAACCCAGGTGGATCTATCATCATGTATGCTCACAGAGAACTTGAATACCTTTGCCTCGACAGAGCTACATACCACTACAAAGAACTCATTGCTAACAAATACGCTGAACTCGTATATGATGGCATGTGGTTCGCACCATTGATGAATGCTTTGCAAGCATTCGTTGATGAAACTCAAAAAACTGTAACTGGTGAAGTAAAACTTAAATTGTACAAAGGCAACATTATTTCTGCTGGTGCAACTTCTCCATACTCCTTGTACAGCGAAGATTTCGTAACATTCGAAGAAGATGATGTATACAACCAAGCTGATGCGGCTGGTTTCATCAACTTGTTCGGTTTACCTCTTAAAATTAATGCATTAATGAAAGAAAAGGCAGGTAAATAATGGCTAAATTGTGGGGCGGGCGTTTCACAAAAGGCACTGATAAAGCGGTAGAGGATTTTACATCCTCTATCGCTTTTGATGCTAGAATGTACGCCGAAGATATTGCAGGTAGTAAAGCACATGCGACAATGCTGGCAAAACAAAATATTATCTCCGACGCAGATCGGGACGCTATTGTAGCGGGCTTAACAAAGATTAAAGGCCAAATCGATAAAGGTGAGTTCCCATTCTCCGTGGCTCTTGAAGATATTCATATGAATATTGAAAAGCGCCTAACCGATGATATTGGTGAAGCAGGTGGTCGTTTACATACAGGCCGTAGCCGTAATGACCAATGCGCAGTAGATTTGCACATGTACGTGCGTAAAGCCGTAGTAGAAATGGGCGAGCTCATCGTAGATATGCAAAAAGCCCTCATTGAAACGGCTGAAAAATACAGCGATGTTATCATGCCCGGCTATACGCATTTACAACGGGCACAACCTGTATTGTTCGGTCATCATATGATGGCATACTTCTCTATGCTAGAACGCGACTTTGACCGTTTGTTGATGGTCTTCAAACACGCAGACATCATGCCACTTGGTGCAGGGGCCTTAGCTGGTTCTACGTACGGTATTGATCAAACCTATACACAAAAGCTACTCGGCTTCTCCCGTATTTACGAAAACAGTATGGATGCTGTATCCGACCGTGATTATGTAGTTGAATTCTTATCCTTTGCATCTCTTGTGATGATGCACTTGAGTCGTCTTAGTGAAGAATTAATTTTGTGGTCTACCAATGAGTTTAATTTTATTGAACTTGATGATGCTCACTGCACAGGCTCTAGCATCATGCCACAAAAGAAAAATCCTGACGTATGTGAACTCGTTCGTGGTAAAACAGGTCGTACCTATGGCCACTTGTTAGGTTTATTAACTACATTAAAAGGCTTGCCACTTACATATAATAAAGATATGCAAGAGGATAAAGAGGGCATTTTTGATGCTATCGATACAGTGCACTTTGCATTGTCTATTAATGCGGCTATGATTCGCGGCATGAAGGTCAATGGGGCGCATATGAAAGCTGTCCTCGATGATGATTTCTCGAATGCTACAGATATGGCCGATTACCTTGCGAAAAAAGGCGTTCCATTCCGTGAAGCTCATGAAATCGTAGGTAATGCTGTACATCATTGCATTGAAAAAGGTTGCGTATTACTTGATTTATCCGTTGAGGAGTTTAAAGCTATATCCGATCATTTTGATGCAGATATCCTTGATGCCATTTCCATCGAAGCTTGCATAGCTGGCCGTAATAACTATTCTGGTACGGCTCCAGAATGTGTGGAAAGACAACGTAATAATGGGAAGCAAATCATTGCTAATGAAGAAGCACAAATCGATAGCTGGAAATCTATCGTAAACTCTGTACAAGAGTAATTCCTTTTTATTAGAATCATAGATGCTTTCTTAGTTTATAAAATTGACTCCACCTTTAGGTGGGGTCAATTTTTGTCTATATTGGGTGGACTCATGGCGGATAATGGTCTTGTGGCACAACACTATAATCTGAATAGATAGTGATTTTCAGCACATTTAATTGATTAAACTAAAAGAAAATGATACTTTTACATTCATCATATCGTTTCTAATCAAAAATAATATATAATTACTATATTTTTATTCAATTCGTGTAATATGCTTTGTCCACTAATAAAATACTTTTAATTTACCATCTATGGTGTTATTATTAATTCGAAAAACAAATGAAAACGGTACCTTCACATTCCCGCCCATTACAGCAGGAACTGAATGTACTTAGCGGTTTTAATATAGTTACGTGAATTATGGACGAGAAAAAATTCACCTTACGAAAGGGGATTGATACATGAAAACCACCGCTAAAAAAATGTCTGTATTCCAGCTAACCACAATGGTAGCAGCCAATATGCTAGGAGCTGGGATCATTATGTTACCAACCAATTTGGCTCAAGTTGGTACTATTTCAGTGTTATCTTGGCTCGTGACGGCTGTGGGTGCGCTTTTGCTAGCGTATATTTTTGCTCAAGCGGGTATGTTCTCTCAAATTAAAGGAGGCATGGGCGGTTATGCAGAACACCGCTTCGGTAAGACTGGACATTTTATGGCGAGCTATGCTTACAGCATATCTCTCATCATTGCTAATATAGCGATTGCAGTTTCCGCAGTTGGCTATGGCTCAGAATTCTTTGGTGTTGATCTAAATGCAACGCAAACAAGTCAAGTAACGATTGTCTTGTTATGGTTTGCAGCGATTTTGAACTTTAGAGGAAACCGCTTTACAGGTCAGCTCAGCAATATTACTATTTGGGGCTGTATTGTGCCAGTATTACTTATTGGTACAATTGGTTGGTTCTGGTTTAGCCCAGATACGTATTTGGCGGCATGGAATCCAAACGACTTGCCGTTTTTTGAAGCAATTAAAGAATCTATTGCTTTAACATTGTGGGGATTCCTAGGGTTTGAATCTGCAGCAGCAAATGCAGATGCTGTAGAAAATCCAAAGAAAAACGTGCCAATTGCAACATTTGCAGGTACATTAGCAGTGGCGGTGATTTACATCTTGTCCACGAATGTTATGGCCGGTATCGTGCCTAACACAGAATTACTTAATTCCAATGCACCATTTGGTCTCACATTTGCATACATGTTTAATGACACAATTGCAAATGTTATCATGGCGCTCATGATTATCTCTTGCTGTGGTGCTTTACTTTGCTGGCAATTTACATTGTCTCGCGTATTCAAGAATGCAGCAGAGGCAGGTTATTTCCCTAAGGTGTTTGCTCGTGTAAACAGCAAGGATGCACCTGTGCGTGGCGTATTTATCTTATTAGCGATTGAAACAATTCTTACATTGTTCACAGCAAATGATTCTTTACGCGATCAATTCGCGACATTGGTAAACCTTGCGGTTGTAACTAATGTAGTGCCTTATATTCTCTGCATTATTGCAGTACCAACTATGATGCACATGTCTGGATTGGAAAAACGTCGTATTGATCGTTTCTATTTCGTTGCTGTTGCAGGTGTTTTATACTGTTTATACGCAGTATATGCGTGCGGTGTTGATGCCATGCTCGGTAGTGCTGTTGCAGTAACTATTGGCATTTGCATTTATATGATACGCAAAGGTTGGGTAGCGTATCGTGCACAACGATTCCAACAAAGTATCGATTAATTGAATACTCTCTCGTCTTATAGAGGCTGTCACTTCGGTGATAGCCTCTTTTGGTTATATGCATAGCAAAATGTTTTATATGTAAATTAAATCAAAATACAAATGTAAATATATACGTTATATACAGAAAAGAAAAGTAAATAAAGCAATTATTTCAAGAAATGGGGGCACAATATACGAAGTAATGCATGTAAATAATAATGAATATTGTTTTTATGAATAATTATGATTGATTGACGAATATACACTAAGGGGTATATGTATTGTTGGAGAATTATAAATATAGTATATTTATAATTAATAAAAGTGAATAAACTGAGTGTCGGTTTTACCGAGCGTAAAAAGAGGAAAATGGGTGTAAATCCTATACTATGAAAATAGCTGTAATGAGGAGCGATATTTCGTATTAGGGTCACTGGGAAACTGGGAAGGCAGAAATATTGTGATGAGTCAAAAGTCAGAAAGCCTGCTCAATCTTGAGGAACATTGTGCTAGAACACGGTGTTTTAATTTAGGTTAGTCAGGTAGGCTAATCTTTTTTTATGGTTATTTCATAAATTTTATTACACGGAATCATATTATATGTTTACTCATTATGTGTATCTATGTTTATTCACTATTATGTAGTTTTATTTAAAAAGGGTATAGGAGGTGCCTATGGGCAAACGCTTTGCCAAGCAATTAGGACAATTTATTGTTACCTTGTTTGGCATCACATTTTTGACATTTTGTCTCACCTATTTAGCTCCAGGGGACCCAGTTACGATGCTACTGGAAACGGCGGATACCATCGTGTCTCAAGAAATGATTGATGAAACTCGAGCACAATTAGGCTTGGATAAGCCGTTTATCGTACAGTATGCAAACTGGGTAGTCAATGCAGCACAAGGTGACTTAGGAGTGAGTTACTCTGCTAAAAAACCGGTAGTAGATCGCATGTTAGAAGCATTACCTGGTACGCTTGCATTGTCAGGAACCGCATTGGTATTTACGATTCTCTATGCATTACCGGCAGGTATACTGAGTGCGTATAATCGGAATAAATGGATAGACTATGTACTGAGAAGCCTTTCCTTTATAGGCGTATCTATGCCGTCATTCTGGTTAGGCCTTGTATTAATTTACATTTTTGGCTTAAAGCTCGGTTTAGTTCCAATCGCTTCATCTCGTGTAACAGCGACAGGTGTTATTTTGCCAGCCGTTACATTAGCGGTTGTTGTAGGCTCTAAATACATGCGCCAAGTTCGACTCGTTATCCTTGAAGAGATGCAAAAGGATTACGTTATCGGTGCCCGTGCTCGTGGCGTGAGCGAAATGAAGATTTTATTCGGTCACATTTTGCCTAATGCCGTATTGCCATTGATCACTATTTTAGGTGTTCTTATTGGTTGGTTATTAGGTGGTGTAGCTGTAGTTGAAATGGTATTCTCTTGGCCTGGCCTCGGGAATATGGCCATTTACGCCATCACTATGCGTGACTATCCATTGATTGAAGGTTTTGTGTTATGGGTTGCTATTGCATACATGTGTATCAATGCTTTAGTTGATGCATCCTATGTTCTATTGGACCCTAGATTGAAAAGGGAGAGAGCATAATGAAAGAATTTATTCAGAAACATAAATTGTTCTCTTTCTACACTGCATTGATGCTCGTTATCGTATTCATTGCTATCTTTGCACCATGGCTTGCTCCGGGCGATGCTTTCTCATCGGATATGTCCAAGGCATTACAAGCACCTAGTACTCAACATTGGTTTGGTACCGACAAATTGGGCCGTGACGTATTGTCTCGTATCATTTATGGTACTCAATTATCTTTGTTCATGGGTGTATCCATCGTAGTGATTATGGTGAGCATTGGTACAGTCATCGGTGCCGTAGCAGGTTACTTTGGTGGCAAGGTTGAAATGGTTCTTATGCGCTTGGCAGATATCATGTTATCTTTCCCAGGGGTAGTGCTCGCCATTGCCATCGCCGGTATCTTAGGTGGTAGTATTGTAAATACCATCTTAGCATTATCGGTTGTAGGGTGGGCTAAATATGCGCGACTTGTTCGTTCTATGACGTTGAAAGTACGCGGTGAAGAATATGTAACGGCTGCTGTTATGATGGGGGCCTCTACATGGACGATTTTACGTCGTCATATTATTCCTAATATTTTGCCACTCGTTGTAACCACAGGGGCTCTTGATATTGGGGCTATTATGATTGAAGTTGCCGGTTTATCATTCCTTGGTTTTGGTGCGCAACCACCAACACCTGAATGGGGTCTTATGCTTAATGAAGGTCGTCAATACTTGCAAACGAGCCCATGGCTCATGGCGTTCCCTGGTTTGTCGATTTTAATCGTAGTATCCATATTCAATCTTTGGTCTGATTCTCTACGCGATGTAGTGGATCCTAAGAATCAAGGTTAATCTTAGTTTTTGGAATCTTTATTAGGCCTTTGCGGCATAATAATGATATATAAGCTTTGTATATTGTGTTAATAAGGAGATTTTAAATGAAAAAATCTTGGAAAAAGGCTCTTTTAGCAGGTCTTAGCATTGTAATGATGGGTTCCTTCATCGCTGGCTGTGGCTCCAATAATGGTGCTGATAACAAGGATGTGTTAAAGGTTGGTGTAACTAACTTCGCATCCTCATTAGATCCTACAGAAAACTTCTTCGCATGGGTTGTAATGCGTTATGGTGTAGGCGAAACATTGACTAAATTCGACGCGCAAATGAAATCTCAACCTTGGATCGCATCCAAATGGGAAGTATCTCCAGACCATAAAACATGGACTTTCACAATCAATGATAAAGTGAAGTTCTCTAATGGTAAAAAAGTTGATGCCGCAGCGGTAAAAGCTTCTATTGAGCGTTCTTTTGAAAAGTCTAACTATGCTAAAACATTCTTTAAATATGAATCCATTGAAGCAAATGGCCAACAATTAATTATCAAAACAGATAAAGAATATCCTAATATGCCAGGTCTTTTGGCGGATCCGGTATTCCTAATTGTTGACGTACAATCTGAAAAAGATGGTCGTAACTTTGCTAAAGAAGGTCCTATCGGTACAGGCCCATATGTAGTAAAATCTTTCACAAAAGAACGTGCTGAAATGGTTGCCAACGAAAACTATTGGGATGGTGCAGTACCATTCAAGACTGTTGAAATTCCTTCTATCGACGATCCTAATACGCGTGCTATGAGCTTGCAATCTGGTGATGTTGATATGGCTGTTAACATCGGTCCTGGGGAAATAGGCTTATTCCAAAATAACGATAAGTTCAAGGTTGATGAAATTGCATCCCTTCGCGTAGTATTGGCTCGTATTAACCAAAAAGGTGTTCTTGGTGATGACAAAGTACGTGCTGCAGTTATCTCTGCAACAGACCGCAAAAACTATGCCGATGTATTGTTAAAAGGCACATTCATCCCTGGTTCTGCTCCAATTCCACCATCCATGGACTATGGTTTCAAAGATTTGAAAGATCCTAATGCCTATAATCCTGAACGTTCTAAACAATTATTAGCAGAAGATGGTTGGAAAGATACTGATGGCGATGGTATCCTTGATAAAGATGGCAAACCATTGACATTCAACTTCGTTGTATATAACTCTCGTGCAGAATTACCACTTTATGCCGAAGCTGTTCAAGCAGACCTAAAAAAAGTTGGTATCGATATGAAAATCAAAACAGTTGACTATAACTTGATTGATAAAATGGGTCAAGAGGGCGACTATGATATGCTTATCTCCAACATCGTAACTGCTAATACAGGCGATCCAATCTGGTTCTTAGCTAACTACTGGCACACTAATAACAATGGTTCCAACCCTCAAAACGGTTCTGGTTACTCCAACCCACAAGTTGACCAATTGTTAGATGCTGCTCAAACTGAATTCGATCCTGCAAAACGTCGTGACTATGCAATCCAAATTCAACAATTATTGATGAATGATGGTGCTGCATTGTTCTTAGGTTACCCTAAAACTAATATCATTACTGGTTCTTACTTGAAAGGTGCTGTCATGTACCCAAGTGACTACTACTGGATTACTAACAAAATTACAAAATAGTGAGGAGCTATAATGGCAGAAAACATACTAACTGTAGAAAACCTTAACATAGCGTACCAAGGTGTGCCTGCTGTTATGGATGTAAATTTTACCTTGGAACGCGGTAAGGTATTAACCATTGTAGGGGAATCTGGATCCGGTAAAACTACCGTGATCCGGGCCCTCATGGGTTTATTGCCTGTAGGTGGTGAGGTCACAGATGGTACAATGATCTTTAATGGTCAAGACCTTCGCACCCTATCTAAGTCAGAATGGAGATCCATACGTGGCAAAGATATGGCCATGATTTTCCAAGATAGCGGTAGTGCACTCGATCCGATTGTACGTATTGGTAAACAATTTAGAGAACTATTCAAAGCTCACATTGAAATCTCCAATGACGAATGTGATCGTCGTGCTATTGAATTATTAGAGTCTGTTGCGTTACCTAATTGCGCAGATATCCTTCGCCGCTATCCACATGAGCTGTCTGGCGGTCAACGCCAACGTGTTGGCATTGCCATGGCATTAGCATTAGATCCAGCATTACTCATCGGTGATGAACCAACATCTGCTCTAGACGTGACAACACAATCTCAAGTTGTTATGCAAATGATGGAATTATCTAAAGTGCATAATTCCGCTATCGTTATGGTAACCCATAACCTTGGTGTGGCGGCGTATATGTCCGATTACATCATCGTTATGAAAAAGGGCTGTGTTGTAGATGCAGGTACGCCACAAGAAATCTTAGAAAACCCATCTAATGAATACACAAAACAACTAAAAGATGCGGTACCAACATTGGAAGGAGGTCGTTACATTGACTAACTACGCAGTAGAAATTAAAAATGTATGCAAACGATTCCCTCTTCCGACTGGCGGAGAGCTAGAAGCATGTAAAGATATCAACATTACCCTTGAAAAAGGGGAATCTCTTGGTATTGTAGGTGAATCTGGTTCTGGTAAAACAACTCTAGTTCGTATGATCATGAAGATGTTACCTATTACAGAAGGCGAGATTTATGTAGATGGTGTAGAGCTTCAACATATGAACTCTGAGCAAACGAAAGAATACCGAAAGAAAATTCAAATGGTATTCCAAGATCCATCTGCTGCATTTAACCCACGCATGAAGGTTAAGGATATTATCCTTGAACCACTATATAATTTTGGGCTTCTTGAAAAGGGAAAAGAAGAACAAATCGCTGGTGATTATCTTGAAATGGTAGATTTACCGCGCGAGTTCATGCATCGATTCCCTCATGAGATGTCTGGTGGTCAACGTCAACGTGTAGCTATCGCACGAGCTATCGTTTTGGAACCTGAAATCCTCGTATTCGATGAGGCAACGAGTGCCCTTGATGTATCTGTGCAAGACTCTATTGCCTATCTACTCGCTAGATTGCAAAAGAAACGGAATTTAACATATTTGTTCATCGCTCATGATATTGCTTTCATTCGTACTATGTGCCATAAGGTTGTAGTCATGTATAAAGGGGCTATCGTTGAAGAACTAGATGCGTTCCATCTAGCAGATGCTAAACATCCATATACAAAGGTGTTATTGAGTTCTATTTTTGAAATTGGTAAACCACACAATCCATTATCGATGGATACCGTTACTAATGATACAAATATATAATCTTATTGGTGAAAGCCTTCGCGTATGCGAAGGCTTTTATCTTTTCTATTTGCTAAATATATATTAGATGATTGAGAACTGTCGATAAATAGGATATGATAAAGAAAGCAATATACCCATATAGGTATATTGAAAGGTATTCATATGAACATATTTTGATAGATATCAAGTCGAGTATACAGATTGGTAATAGGAGATTAAATGAAAAACATAAGACGAGTGCTGGCTACATGTGCTTTATTAGGCCTTACCGTAGTTGGTCTTACTGGTTGTGGGATGAACTCTAGTGCTGATAAAGATATTTTACGAGTAGGTGCCATTGGATTTGCTAGTACATTAGAACCTACAGAGAACTATTTTAGCTGGGTTGTAGTACGTTATGGTATTGGTGAAACGCTGGTTAAATTTGATGATACAATGAAAGCAAAGCCTTGGCTTGCTTCTAAATGGTCTGTATCAGAGGATGGAAAAACATGGACTTTCACCATTAATGACAAAGCTAAGTTTTCCAATGGTCGAAAGGTGACGGCTCAAGCCGTAAAAGAGTCATTTGAGCGGACCTTTGCTAAAAGTAATCGTGCCAAGACGTTTTTTACCTATGATTCTATTACAGCGGATGGTCAAACCTTAACGATTCAGACGGATAAGGCGTACCCTAATTTACCAGGTTCTCTGGGCGATCCATTATTTGTCATTGTAGATGTGCAATCTGAACGAGAGGGCCGAAACTTTAGTGCCGATGGTCCTATTGGAACTGGGCCCTATGTGGTAATATCCTTTACCAAGGAACGTGCTGAACTAGCCGCTAATGAAAACTATTGGGATGGTGATGTGCCGTTTAAACGTGTAGAAGTACCCGCTATCAATGATGCTAATACGAGGGCGATGGCATTGCAATCTGGTGATATCGATATGGCAATAAACATTGGACCTGGTGAGTACAGTTTGTTTGCGGATAATAAAAACTATACTGTTACAGAGGCGTCATCATTGCGCGATGTGATGGCACGTATGAGTCAAAAAGGTGAATTGAAGGATTCTAATTTGAGGGCTGCTCTTATTGCTGGCATAGATCGTGATAGCTATGCTAAAAACCTTTTGAAAGATACATTCATAGCCGGTAAGGCACCATTGCCGCCTAGCCTTGATTATGGATTTAAACAATTAAAGGATACCAATCCATATGATCCTAATAAGGCTAAAACTTTATTAGCTAAGTCTGGTTGGACAGATACCAATGGGGATGGCCTTGTAGATAAAAATGGTCAAAATCTCTCGCTAGTTTTATATACTTATACATCAAGACCTGAATTGACGCTTTATGCGGAAGCAATGCAGGCGGATTATAAGAAAATTGGTATTGACGTACAGATTAAAATTGTCGATTATACGATGCTTGATGAATTAGCTAAAACCGGTGATTATGATTTATTGGTTTCTAGTGTCGTTACTGCTAATACGGGTGACCCTGTGTGGTTTTTAAAACAATATTGGGGTAGTAATATCGATGGAGATAATCCGAATAATGGTTCTGGATTTAATAACTCCCGTTTTGATGAACTTACGGCACTTGCAGGCTCTACGCTAGATGCTACAATCGCACGCAATGCTATCATCAATGCCCAACAAATTTTGCTCGATGAAAATGCTACCATATTCCTTGGATATCCTAAGATTAATATGATTGGTAAAAGCTATCTAAAGGGTATTCACACATCACCTAGTGAATACTATGTAATCACGAAAGATTTGAAAAAAGAATAAGTAGTATTGATTTAGACACAATAAAAGGACCAGCTATAAGGCTGGTCCTTTGTGTTGTTCAATTATTATTTTTTGCTGTCTACTGCATCGAGGTCATTCATATCCACCTCGTTAGCACGGCCAATCATGCGATTATATTTTATATATAATTGCGTATATGCTTCGCCATAGGAGGAGTTGATAATGATGTAATTTCTTGCTTCTGCAATAAATTCTTTTACAGCATCTTGATATTGTTTAACCGCAGCTTGCGTTTCTGGTTTTGTACCAGGTTGCAAGTCATTCAAGCGTTTTGTAATTTCTTGTAGATTGGTTTCGACCTTTTGTGTATCTGTATTACCATCAGGATCGATAATATCTATGGTTTGAGATAATAGTATATTTAATTCAATGAAATTAACTGCATTGACTCTGTTTTCATCAGCGAATTCTTTCATGCGTTCTGAATATAATTCGTTATTACGATTTTCAAGTGCTAAATCGTATGCATTATAGGCCGCATTGAATTGATCCGCTAATGGTACATATTGGCTAGCTAAGTTATCACTACCTACAAAATTATCTTTTTCAAAAGTTCTATCTGTGTAGTAGTTTTGAAGTTGGTCGGCCACAGGAATTAATTGCGATAAGATGGTAAGTAATTCATCCGTCGCTTTATTTACATCCTCATATGGTGTGGAACTTTCTTCTTTAGCTGCTTCAAGCTGAGCTTTTAATTTCTTATAGTCAGGTAATGTTACAGACGTATTATGTGTATGATTGCGCAATTCTTCAAGGGTTGGTTGTATTTGATAGGTATAGGCAACACTATTCAAATTAAATGTATCAGCTGCCTCAATATAAGGTCGTAAGGCATTGATCTTATCCTCAATTGTAGAGCGATATAATATTGTAGTTGCTTTATTGGATAGGAAGTGATAAGCGCAATAAATGCCTCCACCAATAACAGCAATCCCTAGAATTACGGCTAAGATTAATTTAATATAACCCTTTTTCAATTGCCAATACTCCTTATAAAACGTGTTTGTGAAAAAATATCTATACTTTATATTCTATACAGTTGATATCAGTATTATTATAGCATAGATTAAAGGGGCAAAAAAGATACATATAACTGATAATTATTAAATAAATATAAATTATTATACTTGGTTTATGTTTAGGGGGGCATAAGTTTTAGTAAGAGTAGACTTATCTTTATATATTTATTTTATGCAACTGAGTTGTTATAATAAATTTGTATAAAGGAGATGATATAATGGCATTTAGTATTGATAATTCAGAAAAGTTTAGATCAGGGTATGCTAGTAATATGACATTGGATGCGGTGTTAAATACTCTTGAGAGTGTTCCACAATTTAATATTAGTGTTGAACGTGGATATCAAATTGGTGCACCTAGTTGTGAAAAACAGTATAAGATGGATTTTAAGATTACTTTTCATAATCAAAATGATGAAATATGGTTAGTGAAATCAACAAGTTCTATAAGATCTGATCGCTTGTATGGAGTAGAGTATTTTGCCCAAAATATTAAACTTCATGATCCTAATATAGCAAAAATCCTGGTTGTAATACCTAATTCTGTTAATGATAAAGAAATTAGGTATAAAAATAACTATCGTGAAAAAATAAACAGTGACGGATTTATATCTTTTATTGACGAAATATATACTGTGTCAGAGTTTAGAAATGAAGTCATTTCTTTTGCTACAAGTAATTTGGATCAAGGAATATGTTCAAATATATTAGGCAAAGATGCAGAAAAATATGTAGAAGAATTATTGGTTGATACAAATAATAGTTTACTTTGGAATGATTATGAAAATAATTTTAAGACTACAAAATCTGCATCTTTTAATGAGTTTTGTGAATTATTAACTGCTGTAGGTTTAGAACAAAGACATGAGCGTATCATTTCTGTCAAAGCAACTAGAGATATTCCAAAGTTATCTAATGGAGGTTACCCGAAAACAGATGTATCTTTTGTTATTCAGACTGAAAATGATTTAATAGAACGAAATGTTAGTATAAAACATACTGATTCTAAGACTGTTACAATACACGAGGGAGATATAAATGATGTTATTACCGCATTAGAAATTGATCCTATATCTACTCTGGCTGATGCATTAAAAGCATTTCAATTATTTGGTAGTGAGAAAAAATTAAAAGAAGAAAAACCACATCTTCATGCAGTACTTCATTCTGAATTGCCTAAATTTAATGAGAAATTAACAGAGTTATTTCTGTTTGGTGTTAACAGTCCACTTGTAAATCACAAAATACAAATTGCGGACTTGATTCTTTTAATTAATAATTTTGATGTCTTTGATAGAGATTCTTACGTCTCTCTATATGTAAAAAACTATAAAGATAGTGGTCAATTTGGAACTCCTTTTAAATGGACTTATCCAAGTAAAAAGAGGGGAAAGAAAATTCAAATAAAGGGGTTTACAGGTTATAAAAAATAGAATGTATGACATATACTCTACTTTTTAGTATATTTTAAATATTTTTTTACTTCCTTAGCAACAGCTTTTATTACAGGTACTGCAACGGAATTACCAAATTGCCGATACATTTGAGTCCTAGAAACAGGGACTATAAAGTCATCGGGAAATCCCATTAGTCGTTTTGCTTCTAGCTGGCTATATAAACGTAATCCAGTTTCCCCGTCTTTGATAAAAGTTCCAGTAAGTCGCTGGATTTTATGATAGCTTGCAACCAATGTATTTACTTGAATTGTGCTATCTTTTGTTATTACTTGTGGTTTACCATCATCTTTTTTAAATAGATAAGATTTTTGTAGATGTTCTGATATAGAATAGCCGATAGGATTATCTTCCAAGATATTCTTAATTGGAATTCTTTTTTTCGAACCTTTGGGAAATTTAAAATTTGTTACTTTTAAATCAGGTCTAAATCCAACGATTATAATTCGTTCACGACGTTGTGGTAATCCAAAATCTTGTGCATCTAAAATTTTAAAATAAATATTATAGCCGAGTTCCTCTTGGAGTGCATTTTGAATAACTTTAAACGTATTTCCATTATCATGTGTGACAAGACCTTTTACATTTTCTAATAAAAAGGCTTGAGGCCGTTTCTCCTTTAAAATTCGAAGTACATCAAAAAAGAGTGTTCCTTGTGTGGTGTGTAAAAAACCTTCTCTTTTGCCAATATTACTAAATGGTTGACATGGAAAACCCGCTAATAATATATCATGGTCAGGAATCTCTTTTTCATGAATCTTAGTAATATCTCCAAATGGTTTTTCACCATAGTTCGCTTCATATGTTTGTGCTGCATATTTATCCCATTCTGAGCTGAATACGCATTCTGTATTTTTATCTTCAAAACCCTTACGAATCCCACCGATTCCAGCAAATAGATCAATAAATTTTAAGTTTTTTTTATATGAAACATTAGACGAAGTTAAGTCAGTTTCTTTACTTATCACGGAAAGACCTTTGTTAATTAATAGATTACATTTTTGACTGAAATTTTTACATCCCGTTAATGTTAGTGCGTTTATAGTTTCTATCTCTTCAGGGGTAAGGCAAATATTTTTTGTTAACTTCTTGTTTTGCTTTGTCTTTCTGCCTGCCCCTTCTCTTATTCCACCTTGCATTTTAACGCTCCTTTCTTATATATAGTATACCATAATTTTTGAAAAAACCGGTAGTTTTTTCAAATTAAATCCGTAAATTGTATAATTGTATAAGTGGATGATTAGATATTTTTATTTTTTTAGTTGTAAAGTATAAGGTATAAAATAAAAGAGAAAGATTAGTAGGTTTTGTTGTATATATAATGATTAGAAAACATATAGAAGTTGTTGCTGCCATAATTCAAAAGGGCAACGCTATATTAGCGACTCAACGAGGATATGGTGATCTAAAAGATGGTTGGGAATTTCCTGGCGGTAAGATTGAACCTGGAGAAGCGCATGATGAAGCTTTGATTCGTGAAATTAAAGAAGAATTACAAGCCAATATTAATGTAGGTGAAAGACTAATTACTATTAACTATAATGGTTATGAAAAATTTGATCTTACTATGCATTGCTATTTGTGCACGTTAACAGAAGACTCACATGTAACATTGTTAGAACACGAAGCAGCTAAATGGTTGACTAAGGAGACTTTGTACTCTGTAGATTGGTTGCCTGCAGATATAGAGGCAGTTGATGCATTATATACACGTTTATAATTGAGATTCATTTGTATATCTTAGCCCCCTCGTATATAATGGTATTAACAGATTTGTATTTTTCGATATAATCACATGAAAGGAGTCATTATGTCTAATTTCATTACTCCTAACGAATTATTACCTATCATGGATGAGGTTATCATCCTCGATGCAAGAGGGTTTCAAGATTATAAACGAGGTCATATTAAAGGCGCTTTTCCCGTCGATATAGATAAGGATTTGACCGGCCCTATCGGTGAACATGGGGGACGTCATCCATTACCGGATATGGAGCAATTGGCGAAAACCTTCGAGACATTTGGTATTAATGAAAATTCTAAGGTCGTTGTCTATGATTCTTGGATTTTCTTGGCTGGTCGCCTTTGGTGGACCTTGCGCTACATGGACCTTAAAGATGTACGCGTTCTATCTGGCGGTATTGAAAGATGGGTGAAAGAAGGTCATTTGTTGACTAAGGATCCTACCCCTTTGCCTACAGAGCCGACGACGTTCAATTATACTCTACAAAGCGAAATGACCATGAGTCGTAATGAGGTATTGGAGGCGAGTAAGTCCGGTTCTCATGTTATCGTCGATGCCCGCGCACCAGAACGTTATGATGGTTCGGTGGTCGATGTTATGGATGGCATGACAGGACATATTCCGGGGGCTGTTAACCATTTTTATGAAAGTGGCTATACTTCGGAAGGGCCTCGGTCTATTAAGGACTTAGAAAATGAGTTCTACAATGAAATCTATCAACAAAAGCCTGTTGTTACCTATTGTGGATCTGGTGTTACCGCATGTAATGCTCTACTTGTTATGAGTGAAGCGGGACTTAACTCTGCCTTGTATGTAGGTAGTTCTAGTGATTGGGTAACCTATGATGAATTCCCAATTCAAACGGGGGTTGAAACATTATGAGAATGTTAAATCATATTTTATCGGTCGTTGCATTTGCTTATTTGTGCTATCATTTGTATACCTATGGCCCTGGTCTATTCAATGTAACGGTTATGATTATCTTTTTGTTATCCGTTGTGGCGAATTACTTTAGATATCGTAAGGAAAACGAAATGAAAGCCAATGAAGCATCGCGACAAGCACGCGCTCAAGCTAAGCATGATCGAAAACATAAACATGCTCGTGAAAGCTAACTTTCACAAATAATATTGTATATAAATGCCTTATAAGGAGTATCAATGAAATTAATATCTTGGAATGTAAATGGATTGCGTGCAGCCGTAACAAAAGGTTTTATCGATTCCTTTAACGAATTAGATGCAGATATTTTCTGCTTGCAAGAAACAAAATTACAACCCCATCAAATTGAATTAGAATTACCAGGTTATGAACAATTTTGGAATAGCGCAGTGAAAAAAGGCTATAGTGGAACCGCTGTATTTACACGTATTAAACCGATTGCGGTGACAAATGGTATCGGCATTGAAGAACATGACCAAGAAGGCCGTGTCATTACTGCTGAGTATGATAATTTTTATCTCGTTTGCTGCTATACGCCGAATAGTCAACGTGAATTGGCGCGTTTAGATTATCGTATGACTTGGGAAGATGCGTTCCGTGCATACCTATTAGAATTGGATAAGAAGAAACCGGTTATTCTCTGTGGCGACCTCAATGTGGCTCACAATGAAATCGATTTGAAAAATCCTAAAACAAATCGTAAGAACGCTGGCTTCTCCGATGAAGAACGAGCTAAGATGACAGAATTGTTGGAATCTGGTTTTACCGATACATTCCGTTATTTGTATCCTGATGCGGTTGATGAATATAGCTGGTGGTCCTACATGGGCAAGGCTCGCGATAGAAATGTGGGATGGAGAATTGACTACTTTATTACATCTAAACGCTTGGACGACAAAATTAAAGAGGCCAAAATCCATCAACAAATCTTTGGTAGTGATCACTGTCCAGTGGAACTCGATATTGAATTATAATATGTGATATGGTGAAAGCTTGGCTTCATATATCGATATTAATGTATAAAGCCTCATCTACGGATGAGGCTTTCATAAGGAGGAACGATGGCACAAAAGCAAAAAGCCGTTGTATTATTTAGTGGCGGCGTAGATAGCACAACATGTTTGGCGCTCGCTATTGAGCGATTTGGCAAAGAGAATGTGGTGCCCTTATCCATACAATACGGCCAAAAACATAGCAAGGAATTAGAGGCTGCAGCCAACGTATTAGCATACTACGGCATAGAAGGCAAAACGATGGATGTAACAAAACTGTTTGCATTCAGTAATTCATCCCTATTGAAGCAGTCCACAGAGGACATCCCTACTGGTTCCTACAAGGAACAACAAGATGAACATGGGGAAGGACCCGTTAGCACCTATGTACCATTTAGAAATGGACTGTTCCTATCCGCTGCGGCATCCTTAGCCTTATCCCTCGATTGTGGCTATATCTATTATGGCGCCCATGCCGATGATGCAGCTGGCAATGCATACCCAGACTGCACAGAAACATTCTACACATCTATGGGTAATGCCATCTTTGAAGGCTCCGGCCAAGAATGCTCCCTTGAAGCACCATTCATCAATTGTAACAAAGCCGACGTAGTCCGCGAAGGCCTTCGTCTAGGCGTGCCATACCAACTTACCTGGTCCTGCTACGAAGGCGGTGACCACCCATGCGGTCATTGTGGCACCTGCATCGACCGCCAAGAAGCCTTCCGCGCAAATGGTGTAGAAGACCCGGCATATTAGTTGAGCGTCGTTTGGCGAGCATATGTTAGCATAACGTAAAGAATGCAATTGAGCATATACCATTATGCCGTAGAATTGATTGCTTTCGCAGAGCGCTTTAGTAGGTCGAGGCCTTCTCCCGAAGACTCGTCAAAATAGATGTTCGCCGTTTGACGAGCATATGTTAACATAACGTAAAGAATGCAATTGAGCATATACCATTATGCAGTAGAATTGATTGCTTTCGCAGAGCGACTTTAGTAGGTCGAGGCCCTCATCCGAAAACTCGTCAAATTAGATGTTCGCCGTTTGGTGGGCGGATGTTAGGTTAGCGTAAAGAATGCAATTGAGCATAAACCGTTATGCTAAAGAATTGACTACTTCTACAGAGCGACTTTAGTAGGTCAAGGCCCTATGCGAAAACTCGTTTATTAGTTGAGCGCCGTTTGGCGGGCGGATGTTAGGTTAGCGTAAAGAATGCAATTGAGCATATACCGTTATACAATAGAATTGATTGCTTTCGCAGAGCGACTTTAGTAGGTCGAGGCCCTCGGCCGAAGACCGTTAAGCTAGCTGGAGCGGGTGCGAAAGCAATCAATTCTATCACCGCAATAATACCTAGCCGTAACAAATGATTTATGTTATGATAAATATCGAGCCAAACGGCGAACAACTACATAAGACAGTTTGAAACCATCCTGTCTCTAAACAAAACTACGGAAAACATAAGCACATTCGAGCATGGTAGTTTTGCCATGCTCTTTTTTATTGAAAAGGAGGTGAGTGCATGATTTCTACACGAAAATTAACGATTTCTGCTATGGTAGTAGCATTGTATATTGTTCTTATTTATCTAACCCAAGGAATTTCCTTCGGTGCGTACCAAATTCGTATAGCGACATCTTTATATGCACTTGCTTATGCCTTTCCGTTCTTAATCGTTCCTATGGGCATAGGTAACCTCATTTCTAATTTCTTGTTCGGGGGCCTTGGCATCCTTGATATGGTAGGGGGCTTTGGTGTTGGTATTTTGACGACTGGTATCATCGTATTGATGCGCCGTGCTGGACTTAGCGCGTGGTGGGCGATGCTGCCAATCATCTTAGTACCTGCATTATGCGTACCATTGTGGCTTAGCCCACTCGTAGGTGTTCCGTACTGGGCATTGGTGATCAATTTATTGATTGGTCAAACAATCCCCGGCATCGTAGGTGCTACATTGGTGAAAGCTCTCGCATCTCGCCGTACAGTAGCCGCTTTGATGAACGCCATTAAATAACTACATAACATATAACATAAAAGGACTGACTTTCACAATGGAAAGTCAGTCCTTTTACTATATGAAATTGTTGGAGAATAACCTTAGCAATTGTAGCCACGAAGTGTTGTTTCGATGACAAGTCGTTCGAGGGCTACCATGTATGCAGCTAGGCGAGGGGCTACATTGTATTTTTGTTGCATTTGCCATACTGCTTCAAAGCTGTTTTGCATATTTCTAGTGAGGCGTTCATTTACCTCTTCGAGGGACCAGTAGAAGCCAGCTTTGTTTTGTACCCATTCATAGTAGGATACAACTACACCGCCACCATTAGCAAGTACGTCAGGAATAATATCGATGCCTTTTTCAAAGAAGTATGTATCCGCATCATTTGTAGTTGGACCATTAGCACCTTCTAAGATAATCTTAGCACGTACATTTTCCATGTTGTCCTTGTTAAGTTGATTTTCAAGGGCTGCTAGATAGAGGATGTCCACATCTTGGGCTAACAATTCTTGACCGGTAATGGTAGTCATGCCTGGCTCGGTGTAACCAACCAAGGAACGACCATGAGAATTAGCATATTCATAAGCTTTTTCAACATCGAGGCCATTTGGATTGTATAGATTAACAGCTACGTCGCCGATAGCTACAACCTTAGCACCCGCTTCTGCAATGAGGCGAGCACCAACGGACCCTACATTACCAAAGCCTTGAACGGCGACAGTCATGTTTTTAATATCTAAGCCTTTTTTAGCTAAATAGCATTGCAATGCGATAAGGCAACCGCGGCCGGTAGCTTCATTACGGCCTAGGGAGCCGCCTACTTCGATAGGTTTACCTGTAACGATACCTGGGCTCCATTCGCCTTTTAATGTGCTGTATTCGTCAACAATCCAGCTCATGATTTGTGCATTTGTATTTACATCTGGAGCAGGAACGTCGGTATTAACGCCGATGATAGGTGCAATGCGACGTACAAAGTTACGCGTTAACCGTTCTAATTCGCGAGGGTTCAATGTTTTAGGATCAACCTTGATGCCCCCTTTACCACCACCATAAGGGATATTAGCGATAGCATTTTTTATAGTCATCCAAGCCGCTAATGCACGAACTTCGTTTTCATCAGAATCTGGGTGAAAACGAAGACCGCCCTTGGCACTGCCACGCAATGTGGAGTGTTGGCAACGATAGCCTTCATATACGCGGACTTCGCCATTGTCTAATTGGAGTGGAACGGACACCTTTAGTTCCCGTTCTGGATGGCGTAGTACTTCATAATCATTTCTTGTGTAGCCAAGCTTTTCGGCCGCTACATCAAGTGTGTTTAACATGTTTTCATAGGGATTATAGTTTTGCATATAAAAGTCCTCCTGATAATTCAGAATCAATGGATCGTTTAAATATCTTGCTATTTATTGTATTCGACATGGACGAATGAATACCCTACATACAATGTTAACTATATTCTATAGTTGGATATGATTGTAAATAGTTAGTGCTTTCACAAAAAATAGGGTCCTTATTCCAAAGAATAAAGACCCTAAGAATCGGTATATATTATTTTTCGATTGTATCTTCTACAGGTGTAGCAGGTACAGAGGAATCTGTAGTTTGGCCTTCGCCCCACCATACAATACCGAATGTATGATTAAGAACGGAACGGTTAAATACAGGCGTATCGATACCGGCTTTACGTTGTTTGATGTAATCATCAAGCGCAAGACCTGCGGTACGTCCCATGCGAACGATGGAGCTAATGTTTGTTAACACTAAGAACGCCATGAATAAGTCGGCTAAGTTCCATACAAGATCAAGGGATGCGATAGAGCCGATGAATGTCATTAGGACTACGCCAATACGGAATAAATGGAGACAATATTTTTTGTCTGTTAAGTGGCTGATGTTGATTTCACCATAATAGTAGTTACCGATAAGGGAACTAAAGGAGAACATTACGATGAATACAGCAACAGCAGTAGGTGCCCAGGAACCGAGCTCTTGAGCTAGGTTATGTTGCACAAGTGCTACACCAGTAAGACCTGTTGTGCTATAGTCGCCAACCATGAGAACGATAAACGCGGATGCTGTACAGATAATAAATGTATCAAGGAATACACCGAATGCTTGAACAAGGCCTTGTTCTACAGGGTGATTAACAGCGGCTGTTGCAGCTGCGTTTGGTACAGAACCTTCACCGGCTTCGTTGGAGAATAGACCACGTTTAATACCGTTCATTACAGTAGCACCTAATAGACCACCACCGGCTGCAGATGGTTCAAATGCAGATGTAACGATTGTATAGATTACATGAGGGAATTGGCTGATATTGGAGATGACTACGAATAAGGCCGTTGCAATGTAAAGAACAGCCATGATTGGAACGATAATTTCAGATGCTTTGGCAACGCGGCTGATACCACCAAAGATGATAAGACCGACAAGTACGGCTACAACAACACCGGTATAGGCTACATCAAAGTTGAAAATTTGAAGGGATGCAGCCAATGTGTTGGCTTGTACAGAGTTGTAAATCCAACCATAGGTAATGCTGATTAAAATAGCGAATAAAACCGCTAGGAATTTGTTGTTAAGACCATAGCGGATATAGTAGGCAGGACCACCGTAGAAACCGCCTTTGGCAACAGGTTCCTTGTAAATTTGAGCGAGTGTACTTTCAATAAAGCCAGTAGCAGCACCGATAAGGGCGATAACCCACATCCAGAACACGGCACCAGGACCGCCAAGTACAACGGCGATAGCGATACCAGCGATGTTACCAACACCTACGCGAGATGCGGTACTAACGCAGAATGCTTGGAATGAGGATACATGGTTCTTTTCTGTTTTAGAACCAGCGCCAGAGGCGACAAGGCGAACCATTTCCTTAAACATGCGGATTTGGACGGCACCAGTGGTCATCGTAAAGAAGAGACCAGCACCGATGAGAATAAAGATGATCAAGTAGTTCCACAGGTAGGTATTGACCGTGGAGACTGCATCATTGAGTAGAGCTTCCATAAAACTCACCTTTCTTTAATAACACTATAAAATTTGTATCTATTGTACCAAAAAATGAAACATTCTTCTATAGAATATAACAAACACGCATACATAAATACAATTTATATCTATGTATGCGTGTAGTATGCAGTCATCTAGGAGGTTCTAGTATTATATATCCTCTGTATTAAAGGACTTGGCATCCTCCATGCCTTGTAATAAGGTTTGTTCAGAATGTTCCATGTGGATACGCGCTAGTTTACGAGCTTGTACCGCGTTATGGGATGCGATGGCTTCGACCAAGAGGCGATGCTCTTCCCACGTTTTGCGTAATCGGCCTGGTTGGTTCATGGAAAAGCTGCGGAATCGGTATGTTTGTTCGCGCAAGTTGTGGACGATGTCTGCTAAGCGTTCATTACGGGAAGCCTTGTAGAGAACCTCGTGAAATGCTACGTCTGCGGCTACTACACTATCCATATCTTTGTTTTCCATGTGATCGCCGATTTCCACGAGCATGCGTTCTAGCGTTTCTATTTCATCGCTTGTAATGCGCTCTGCTGCAAGGCCAGCGGCTAATTCTTCAAGGGCGGAACGGATTTCGAATACTTGGGTAATATCCTTTAACGAAATATTTGCCACATAGGTACCGCGACGTGGAACCATTACGACGAATCCCTCAAGTTCGAGTTTGCGAATAGCTTCGCGGATAGGGGTCCTGCTCACACCGAGTTCTTCGGCGAGAGGAATTTCCATGAGGCGCTCGCCCGGTTTAAGGGTGCCGTCCTGAATGGCTGAGCGTAATGTTTCACTCACTACTTCGCTTAATGGTTTATAGGCATCTAGACGTATAGGTTGCAATCGTTTTGTCATTGTACCTCCTCCTGTGTGCAGGTTTTTGTAATTAGTGAAAGCCAGTTATGACCAGCTTTTTTGATTTCTTCTTGTAAGGACAATGCTTGAGCCGGTTTTTCTAACAACACAACCATGGTAGGGCCACTGCCGGTCATGATGGTTGGATAGTCACGGCTCGTAAAGAACTCTTTACACGTAATCAGTTCGTCGTGATCAGGGAATAATAATTCTTCAAATGTATTAGCGCTATTTGTGAAAGCCCCATACATATCATTTTGTTCTAAATGGTGTAATACATTAGTAATTGTATCTGATGTAGCGTTGGACTGGCCGTTATAACGACCGTAGGCTACTGCAGTGGATACAGAAATTTCAGGTTTTACCAATAATAGCCAATGAGGTTCAGGTGATGGATGATAGACGAGTTTTTCTCCGCGACCTGTACCACGAGCCGTGCCACCTTTTAATAAGAATGGTACATCGGAGCCGAGTTTAGCACCTAATGTCATCAACTCATCCATGGTGAGGCGTAAATCCCAAAACTTATTGAGGCCTAGTAGCATCGCTGCTGCATCTGCGCTGCCACCGCCAAGACCTGCCGCCGCGGGTACGCGTTTCATGAGGTGAATAGCGGCGCCTGCCTTACATCCTGTATACTTTTGTACTTCGCGCAATGCTTTTAATGCTAAATTGCGTTCATCATAGGGGATGAGATCTTGAATGTATTGTGGTAACTCTGGTGCTACACCGGAGAATACAACGGAGTGATGTTTGGCAAAGTAGATGGAGTCCGCCAAACGAATAGACTGGAATATACTGTCGATATTGTGATATCCGTCATCGCGTTTACCAGTAATAGCAAGGCCAATATTGATTTTACTATGACCTAATTGTTCGATACTTTTTGACATAAAATCCTCGATGCGACATATGATTTGTACAAATTTCTATACCATTCGTACATGAGATTAAAAATGATTGAAAATAAACATTAAGTAGTTTATGATGAAACTGTATATGTATGTAAATATATAGTGATACTGCTATATATTCAATTAATTAATTATAGAATATTTATAGTGAAATGGCAATTTAGGGAGGCCTATATGTGGTCTAAATATAAAGATGATGTATACCAATGTATAATCGTTGCCATTGGCTGTGCTATTTTTGGCGCTGGCCTTGATGCGTTTGTGTTACCGCACAAATTGGTGAGCACAGGAATTAGTGGTGTTGGTCTTATACTCTATTACATCACAGGACTTTCCGTTGGTACATGGAATGTGATTTTAAACATTCCTATATTTTGGGCGGCTTGGCATTGGCTAGGCAAGCGCGTGGTGGTCAATACCTTGTATGGTACCGTCATGTTGTCCTGGATGGTAGATGCCTTTGATTTCTTGCAATACAATATGGTCATTTCTGATCCATTATTGAGTTCTATGATGGCTGGTGTTACAACGGGGATAGGCCTCGGTATGGTATATCGTGTTGGCGGTAATACGGGTGGACTTGATCCGATAGCATTGATTGTCCGAAAATACTATGGACTTCAAATGGGATCCATTAATAGTGTCATCAATGCTGCTATCTTAGCAGCTGCTGTATTTGTGGTTGGCTTAGAGGCTGTAGCGGTTACACTCGTATCATTGTATGTATATACGATTATTACCAATAAGGTCGTCATTGGTTTTAATCAACGAAAGGTAGCTTTCATCATTACCTATCGAACCTATGAGGTCTGTGATGCGGTCATTAGTAAGGTCGGCCGTGGTGCGACGATTATCAATGGTATCGGTGCTTATACTAGAACGCCGAAACAGATTGTAATGGTAGCGGTTAATTTGCTGCAAGTCAATAAATTAAAAGAAGTTATAGAAGAAGTGGATAATGAGGCTTTCATTCTCATCACAGATGCACAAGAGGTTATCGGCAAAGGATTCACTACACCTGTTGTGCCGACGTCGATAGAAAATCTCGTCAAAGAATGTAAGGATAATGCTCATTATGTAGAACACAAAGATTAGAATAAGGAGGCTAGCATGGCTCATGCATTAGCAGGAAAACCTGTTCAAGAACAAGATATTATAGATGTACAGACCATTGTAGATGCGTACTTTGATAATGTTCCAGATATGACAAATCCTACACAATTGGTTTCATTCGGTACATCTGGCCATCGTGGTACCTCCGTAGATGGTACATTTACAGACCTTCATGTGGCGGCTATTACACAAGCCATTTGTGATGGTCGTAAACAATTTGGTGCTACTGGTCCTATATTCGTAGGCCAAGATACGCATGCATTATCTCAGCCCGCACTTGTGACCGTGCTTGAGGTATTAGCTGGTAATGGCGTTACAGCTATGGTAGATTGTGATATGGCTTTCGTTCCAACACCTTCTGTATCACGCGCTATTATTCGATACAATGAAGAGCATGACGATAAGGCGGACGGTATCATTATTACACCGTCTCACAACCCGCCTGATAATGGGGGCATTAAATATAATACGATTATCGGTGGTCCTGCTGATACGGTGGTGACAAAATGGATTGAGATGCGTGCCAACGAGTATTTGACTGCCTATTGTGAAAGCGAGGACTTTAAGCGCATTAGCATAGATAATATCGAACCTAGTGCACAAGTGCCATATGACTATAAAGGCTTATATGTGGAAGAATTAGGCGATGTTATTAATATGGAGGCCATTAAAGAGGCCGGTCCAAAGGTATTGGTGGACACATTAGGTGGTAGCGGCGCCAGCTATTGGAATGCTATCAAGGAACGATATGGTCTTGATTTAACTATCATTCATGATGATTATGATCCGACCTTTAGTTTTATGACCTATGACCATGATGGCAAAGTTCGTATGGACTGTTCTTCCACTTATGTGATGGCTTCGGTTATTAATCGAATCGGGGATTTTGATTTAGCAGTTGGTAATGATCCTGATTATGATCGCTATGGCATTGTCGTGTCCAGTGGGCTTATATCGGCTAATATATTTTTGACATTAGCAGCTAGCTATTTATTTACCACGCGGGGATGGAAAAATAAGGGTGTTGGTAAGACTGTTGTATGCACTACGATGATTGATAAATGGGCTGCTGATGCTGAAACTCCTGTATTTGAAGTACCTGTGGGTTTTAAATATTTTTCACAGCTTTTATTTGATGGAGCCATTGGCATAGGTGGTGAAGAAAGTGCGGGCGCTTCCTTCTTGAAAAAGGATGGCACTGTTTGGACTACCGATAAAGATGGTATGATTATGGCTTTGTTAAGTATGGAAATCATGGCCGTTATGGGAAAATCTGAACTTAAAATGGCTGACGAATTTGTTGAGGAGTTTGGAAATCCAAGTTTTGGCCGTATTGATGCACCATGCAAAAAAGAGCAAAAACAAATCCTAAAACAAATGAGTGCTGAATTAATTACTGCCACTACTGTTGATGGTGATCCCATCACGAATATTCGTACCACATCATTGTATAATGATATGCCAATCGATGGTGTACGCGTAGAAACTGATAAAGGGTGGTTCGTAGCTAGACCATCTGGTACAGAAGATTTATACAAAATTTATGGTGAAAGTTACAAAGGCGATTTAGGTCTTGTGGCACTACTCACTGCAGGTGAGGAAATTGTCAATGCTGCATTAAATGGCACCATAGAGACCGAATGAGCATTCTCATAAAGTTTTCACGCTCTTAATATGATATATGTGATATAATATATTAATATGGTTTATAGAATGAATGAATTTTCATGTACATAGTTTGTAGTGAGTCAGAAAAGGTGATTGTATGAAATTAGTAGTTACCGTAGTTGGTGTCGACCGTGTAGGTATCATTGCTGGTGTCAGCAGTATTTTGGCAGACCATAAAGTAAATATCTTATCTATTAATCAGACGATTTTAGATGGTTTGTTTAATATGATTATGATGTGTGAAACCGAAACTAACGACGTAAAAGATTTAACATCCATTCAAGATGCTTTATCCGAACTAGGTAAAACATTAGGCGTAGAAATTCGTGCGCAACATGCTGATATTTTCCTTAGTATGCACCGCGTAGGATAGGGAGGCGCACATGTTATCTATTGACAATATTCTTGAAACGAATCAGATGATTCATGATAACAAGCTCGATGTGCGTACCATTACAATGGGCATTAGCTTGTTAGAATGTGCATCTAGCTCTGGTAAAGAACTCTGCAATCGCATTTATGACCGTATTACAAAAGAAGCTGAACATTTGGTTAAAACCGGTGAGGACATTGAGCGTGAATTTGGTGTGCCTATCATCAATAAACGTATTTCTGTAACACCGATTTCCTTAGTGGCTGGTGGCAGTGATTTAAGATCTTATGTACCAATTGCAGAAGCGCTTGACCGCGCAGCCAAAACTGTGGGTGTTAATTTTATCGGTGGTTTTTCTGCACTCGTTACGAAAGGTGAGACTAAAGCTGACCGTATTCTTATCGATTCTATTCCTGAAGCGTTAGCCACAACAGACATCGTTTGTAGTTCTGTTGGTGTTGGTTCCACTAAAACAGGTATCAACATGGATGCAGTTCGTGATATGGGCATTATCGTTAAAAAGACGGCTGACCTTACTAAAGATAATGATGCACTTGGTTGTGCTAAGCTCGTTATTTTCTGTAATCCTGTAGAAGATAATCCATTTATGGCAGGTGCTTTCTTCGGTGTAACCGAAGGTGATAGCGCTATTTCCGTAGGTGTATCTGGCCCAGGTGTTGTAAAACATGCTCTTGAAGCAGTGCGTGGTGAACCATTTGACGTTGTGGCCGAAACTATTAAACGTACGGCGTTCAAAATTACACGCGTTGGTCAATTGGTAGCACAAGAGGCATCTCGTCGCCTTGGTAAACCATTTGGTATCATCGACTTGTCCTTGGCACCAACGCCTGCAGTAGGTGACTCCGTAGCTCATGTACTTGAAGAAATGGGCTTATCTTCTTGTGGTTGTCATGGCACTACAGCAGCATTAGCATTGTTAAACGATGCGGTGAAAAAAGGTGGTCTTATGGCATCCTCTCACGTAGGCGGTTTAAGTGGTGCTTTCATTCCGGTTTCTGAAGATGCAGGCATGATTGATGCTGTATCTTGCGGTAGTCTATCCCTTGATAAATTAGAAGCTATGACTTGTGTATGTTCCGTAGGTCTCGATATGATTGCTATTCCTGGCGACACAACAGCAGATACAATCTCTGCTATTATCGCCGACGAATCTGCTATCGGCATGATTAATAATAAAACAACAGCTGTACGCGTTATCCCAGTTCCTGGTAAAACAGTTGGTGAAGTTGTTGAATTTGGCGGCCTTCTTGGCTATGCTCCAATTATTGAAGTAAGTCCATACAGCGCAGCTGAGTTTATTGCTCGTGGCGGTCGTATTCCAGCACCTATTCGCAGCTTAACAAACTAAGTTGAAACCTCGAATCTGTTGAATTCGAGTTGTTGGAGGTGTACTTATGAGTGAGTATGTGCCTGATTATGTGTGGGCCTTTGTGTTGGCTCTCGTCATAACCTTTGCACTAACCCCCTTGGTTAAGCGATTTGCTGTTGCCGTAGGGGCCATTGATAAACCTGATGCTCGTAAAGTGCATCATGGTGCTATTCCCCGTCTTGGTGGATTGGCTATTTTCCTTGGTTATATGGGATCTGTGTTATTTAACAATAGTATTCCTCATGACCATAAATTATTCGGCTTCGTATTGGGGACTGTTATTCTAGTACTTGTTGGTATTTGGGACGATATTCGACAAATTGAGCCGAAGACGAAATTGATGGGGCAAATTATTGCTGCCGCCATTCTTGTGGCCTATGATATTCGAGTAGACTTTATCAACCTTCCTTGGGGTGGTGTAGTTTACTTGAAGTATTGGGCCATTCCGTTGACCATATTCTGGATTGTAGGATTTACCAATATTGTCAATCTAATCGATGGGCTTGATGGCTTGGCAGCAGGGATTTCCTTTATCGCTTGTATTGCCGTATGTGCGATGACATTACAATTAGGTCAAATTGATTTAGCTTGTATCGCATTGGCTCTTGCAGGTGCTACGGTAGGTTTCTTGCGGTACAATTTTAATCCCGCCAAGATATTCATGGGGGATACCGGTTCGATGCTCCTCGGCTATACCTTAGCAGCCATATCTGTTATGGGGGCCGTGAAAACGGCAGCTACCATTGCTTTAGTTGTTCCAGCTATCGTTCTTGGTTTACCTATACTAGATACATTGTTTGCTATCGTACGTCGTAAGATTAGTGGACGACCTATCTTTAAACCAGATAAAGGTCATGTACACCATCGTTTATTGGCACAAGGCTTATCTCAAAAACAAGCAGTATTGATGATGTATGCCGTTACCGCTCTCTTCGGTGGTGTTTCGGTTATCGTTGCAGAGGTTAATGCTTGGATTGGTTGCGTACTAGTCTTAGCCATTTTCCTATGTAGTATCTATGTGGCTCGTCGCTTGGGTGTTATTACACATAGTGATGCGGCGGGACATCCCTTACCACGCCCTACAATTGAACGTAGCGATTTAGATGAAACTATTTCGTTTGATCGCAAAGAATTGGCAAAAGCATTAGAGCATGCAGATGATGACTCTAAAAAAGAGTAACCAATGTAGGGGCGCAATGCGCCCCTTTTTTATTAGACTCTGTGGAGGATGAGTAAATGTTGAAAGTAATGACTATCTTTGGTACAAGACCAGAGGCAATCAAAATGGCTCCGCTAGTAAAAGCCTTAGAAGCGGCACCAGATATGGAGCCAATTGTAACTGTAACAGCACAACATAGAGATATGCTCGACCAAGTGTTGCGCCTGTTTGACATTACGCCTGATTATGATTTGAATATCATGAGCCAAGGTCAAACGTTGTACGATGTGACAAATCGTGCATTGATGGGATTAAAATCCGTTTTAGAAGAAGCAAAACCTGATGTAGTACTCGTTCATGGTGATACGACAACAACCTTTGCAGGTGCGTTGGCATCCTTTTATCAAGAAATCCCAGTAGGTCATGTGGAGGCAGGCCTTCGTACAGGTGATATTTACTCTCCATTCCCAGAAGAGATGAACCGCAAATTAACAGGTTCCTTGGCAACATATCATTTTGCACCTACCGCTAGTTCTGAAGCGAATTTAAAACGAGAAAATATTAATACTGATCACCTTTATGTTACTGGTAATACTGTAATTGATGCACTAGATACAACGGTAAAAGATAATTATGTCTTTGATGATGCGGCTATTAATGCACTGGATCCAAATAAGCGTACAGTTCTTGTTACCACACATCGTCGTGAAAACCTTGGTGAACCTATGCGCCATGTGTATCAAGCCATTCGTGATTTATTGAATGATTTTGATGATATTCAAGTGGTATTCCCAGTGCATAAAAATCCTAAAGTTCGTCAAGTAGTTCGAGAGGAACTAGGGGATGTTGACCGTGTTACACTTATCGATCCTCTTGATTATGAGCCATTTGCAAACTTGATGGCTAAGTCCTATTTAATTCTTACCGATTCTGGCGGAATTCAAGAAGAGGCCCCCGCTCTGGGTAAACCAGTTCTCGTATTGCGCGATACTACAGAACGCCCAGAGGCTGTTGATGCTGGTACAGTACGCCTTGTAGGTACTGATAAAGACGCGGTATATAAAGCTGCTCATGAGCTATTACATGATGCAGCAGCGTATAAGACAATGTCAAATTCCGTTAACCCTTATGGTGATGGCAAAGCATCTGAACGTATTTTACAAGCGTTGCGTCACGAGTTCTTAGGCGATGCTAATCGACCAGAACGATTTGGTAAATAATATGGATAAGGATATGGTGAAAGCTCTGGCGATGGCTACATCGGCAGGGCTGACCCTTCTATTTTGTATCGGTGGATTTATCTGGATAGGATATAAACTGGATACATGGATGGATACTATGCCACTATGCATGGTTATTCTAGGCTTAGTCGGTGCCGTAACAGGCTTTTATATGTTATATAAACAGGTTAAATAGTGAGGTATTTATGAATCAATATATTAAATTCATACGTCATGTGCTATGGGCCTGTTTTTTTGTTACCTTTTTAGGCCTACTTGTCCAATATATTGTGGGCTGGAATCAGTACGTGCTCGGTTGGTTATGGGGCATGTTGACCATGATGGTTTATTTAGTACTGTTAGGTCTACATAATAAAGGGCTAGCATATGGCAATCCACACCAGGCTGTAGCTAAGGCGCGACGTCAAATGATGTGGCGATTGGCTCTGATTGGCGCTTTCGTAGTTATAGGATTGCAAATACCCGGTGTACGAGCTGAAAGTTTATTGATTTCAGTTGTACTTATACAACCTGTATTGTATATCGTGTTTTGGCGATTAAGTAAGTAATAAAATTTATTGCATTGGGCGATAGGACTAAATCGCATGAAATAAGGATTAATTACATTCCTATTATGAATTTTAAATGCATAAAATGCATTTTTAATATGTAAATCACGAATTGTTTACTCTAGAAGTGTTGATTATATACCTATAAAGAGGTATGATAATACATAGATATATATTATATGGATATATATAAAATTTATATTGCTACGTGAGAAAGGGGTTGAGTCTGTGGAACTGCATGCGGGTCACCATCAAGTAGTACAGTGGCTAGGTTTATCGTTTAACATCGATACATTAATTGCTACGTGGATTACGATGGCGATCGTCATCATCATTTCCGTGCTTGCTACGCGAAATCGAGCTTTAGTGCCTTCGGGTGTTCAAAATGTAGTGGAAACTATATTGGAAGCATTAGAAGGTCAATTATCGCCAACGCTTGGGAAACACTGGCCGATGGTGAGTTCATTGTTATTCACATTCTTCTTATTTATCTTTATTGGTAATGAGCTTGGTTTATTGCCAACGCTACATGCTGTTACTTCGCCTACGGCGGATATTAATACAACAGCAGCACTCGCATTGTGCAGTAGCTTTATAGTTTGGGGAATGGGGATTAAAGTTAAAGGCTTATCTTATTTTAATCATTTCTTACAGCCTTATAAGGCTATGCTAGTTCTAAACATATTTGAAGAAATAGCAAAACCTATCACATTAGCTTTCCGTCTATTTGGTAATATTGTAGCTGGCGAAATTTTATTGGAAATCCTTTATAATTTGCCTTGGTTCGTACCTGTACCATGGGTTTGGATTGCTTTCAGTTTATTTATTGGTATCATTCAAGCTTTTATTTTTACAGTTCTAACAGCCAACTATTTAGGTATGGCATTAAGTGAAGAACACTAATTTTAATGGAGGATTTATTATGGAAGTTCAAGGTTTATTCGCATTAGCTGCGGCAATCGCAGTAGGTTGTGGTGCTATCGCGGCAGGTATTGGTGACGGCATGGTAGCTAGTAAAGTTATTGAAGGTATTACACGTCAACCTGAATTGCGCGGTCAATTAATGTCCACAATGTTCGTAGCTATCGGCTTAATCGAAGCTATGCCTATCATCGGCGTAGTAGTTGCTTTCATTTTATTGTTCAGATAATAGCGAGGAGGAACGACCTTGGTAGATTTAACGCTAGGGACAATTCTTGCTCAAATGCTAAACTTTTTTATATTAGTTTGGATTTTGGCCCGTTTTGCATATAAACCATTGGTTTCTATGATGCAAGAGCGTAAAGAACGCATTGCTAAGGACTTAGCAGATGCTCAAGCTGCTCGTAATGAAGCGGAACAATTCAAAGCTGATTATGCTGCGCAAATAGCGAATGCACGTCAAGAGGCTCAACAAATCGTTGAAAAGGCAGTGCAACAAGCAGAAGCGACTACGCGTGAACAATTGGCAGCGGCTCGTGAACAAATTGAACGTGAAAAAGAACGAGCTCGTCAAGATATCGTAAACGAACGTGATCGTGCTATGAATAATTTGCGTAACGAAGTTATTTCCTTATCTGTTGCAATGGCGACTAAGGTTGTGGCAAAAGATATGGACAGCGAAACTAATACAAAATTAATTGAAGACGCTATTGCGAAACTTGATAGTAAAACGATAGGGTTGTGATATTATGAGCACAGAAATTGTAGCAGATAAATACAGTTCAGCTATGTTAGAGCTAGCTCAAGAACAAGGTAATTTAGTAACTACAGAAGAAAATCTTTTATATGTGGCCTCTGTTCTTAATGAACAACCAGAATTGGTAGGGTTTATTAATAATCCTATTGTGGAAGCAGATGCAAAGATTTCTCTACTTGGAAAGGTCTTTGGCACTGCTGTAGAAAAGACAGTACTTCATTTCATGTATGTCATGGTTAAACGTGGCAGATATCGTTATTTGCAAGATACAATTAGAGCTTTCATAAAAAAATCTCGCGAAGCACGAGGTATTTTAGAAGCAATTGTAACTGTAGCAGAACCATTAACTGATACATTGCGTGATGATGTACAAGCTAAATTACAAGCGATGACCGGCAAGGATGTCATTGTATCGGTGCGTCAAGACCCTAGAATCATGGGTGGTATTATCATTCAAATCGGTGATAAACGCATTGATGGATCGATTGCACGTCGCTTAGACGAATTGAAAAAAACGTTAGTACGAACTGACTCTATTAGATTGGGGTGAATGGGTATATATGAAAATGAAGCCTGAAGAAATCACTGCTATAATCAAACAGCAGATTCAGGACTATGATGTTGACCTTAATGTCGATGACGTGGGTACTGTCCTCGACGTAGGGGATGGCATCGCCCATATTTATGGTCTTGAAAGAGCCATGGCCGGTGAATTGTTAGAATTACCACACGGCGTATATGGCCTGGTTTTGAACTTAGAATTAGACAATGTTGGTGCCGTACTACTTGGTGACGACTTCTTGATTAAAGAAGGCGATGAAGTACGCCGTACTGGCAAAATCATGGACGTACCAGTAGGGGATGCCCTTATTGGTCGCGTAGTTAATCCGTTGGGGCAACCTATCGATGGCAAGGGTGCTATTCAAGCGACAGAACGTCGTCCTGTAGAACATCCAGCACCTGGTATTGCGGATCGTCAATCTGTAAACGAACCTTTGCAAACAGGTTTGAAAGCTATCGATGCGATGGTACCAATTGGTCGTGGTCAACGTGAGCTTATCATTGGTGACCGTGGTACAGGTAAAACTGCAATTGCTCTTGATACAATCATCAACCAAAAGGGTAAAGATGTAATTTGTATCTATGTAGCGATTGGTCAAAAAGAATCTACCGTAGCTCGTGTAGTACAAAAATTAGAAGAAACAGGCGCATTGGATTATACAATCGTCGTTTCTGCGAGTGCTTCCACAGGCGCTCCACTTCAATACATTGCTCCATATGCAGGTGTTGCAATGGGCGAATACTTTATGTACAAAGGAAAACATGTACTCTGTGTATATGATGATTTAACAAAACAAGCGGCTGCATATCGCGCTATGTCTCTATTATTACGTCGTCCACCAGGGCGTGAAGCGTATCCAGGGGACGTATTCTACTTACATAGCCGTCTATTGGAACGTGCTGCTAAACTTTCACCAGAACTTGGTGGCGGCTCTATTACAGCGTTGCCAATCATTGAAACGCAAGCTGGTGACGTATCTGCTTATATCCCAACAAACGTAATTTCCATTACTGATGGTCAAATTTTCTTGGGCACAGATATGTTCTACTCCGGTATTCGTCCTGCTGTTGACGTAGGTTTGTCCGTATCTCGTGTAGGTGGTAGTGCGCAAACTAAAGCGATGAAACAAGTAGCTGGTCAATTGCGTTTGGACCTTGCACAATATCGTGAATTAGCAGCATTTGCTCAGTTCGGTTCTGATCTTGATGCAGCCACAAAAGCACAATTAGACCGTGGTGAACGATTGACTGAAATGTTGAAACAAGGTCAATATGAGCCAATGAGTGTAGCTGAAATGGTTATTAACCTATATGCTGGTACTAAGGGATACTTAGCTAGCATTCAAGTAGCTGATGTATTGGCATTTGAAGCGGAATTATTACGTTTTATTCGTGCAAATTATCCTGAAATTATCAGCAATATTGAAAGCACAAATAAACTTGATGAAGCAACAGAAAACTTGTTAAAACAAGCTATTCCAGAATGTGTAGAAGCCTTTGGTGCTACACATACATTAGTTTCCCGTAAGGAGGCGTAATGTATGGCTAGTGCACAAGATTTGCGAAAGCGTATAAAGAGTGTTACTAATACGCAACAAATAACAAAAGCGATGAAGATGGTAGCTTCTGCTCGTCTTCGTAGGGCTCAAGCAAAAGCTGATGCAACGCGGCCATACGCAGAAAAAATAGGGCAAATCTTGCGTCATATCTCCACTAGTGATTTACGAGATTATGTGAGTCCTCTACTTGAAAGTAGACCTGTAAAACGGACTTGTTATATCGTTATCGGTGCTGACAAGGGCCTTGCAGGCGCCTATTCGTCTAACGTATTAAAATTGGCAATAGAACAAATCGGTCAAAAAACACCTGATGAATATTGCCTCATTACAGCTGGGCGAAAACCAAAGGATAGTTTAAAATCTCGTCACTATCATATTGATCAATCGTACAGTGGTTTTTCCGATAAACCGAGTTACGAACATGCGCGACATATTATGGATCATGCACTTTCATTATATGAACGTCATGAAGTTGACGAAGTTATCATGATTTATACGCGCTTTGTAAATTCTATGACGCAAATTGCACAGGCAGAGTGCATTCTACCGTTAGAGCAACCAGATGATGAAGTAAAGGGCGAAGAGTATGAATTTATGCCGGACCCTGCAGCAGTTCTGGATGCATTATTACCAAAATATTTAGAAATTACCGTATATAATGGATTATTACAAGCGGCGGCAAGTGAATTAGGTGCTCGTATGACAGCTATGACATCTGCTACTGATAATGCTGGGGATCTCATCAGTTCCTTAGGGCTTGAATATAATAAATTACGTCAATCCAGTATTACGAATGAAATTTCTGAAATTGTTGGCGGTGCCAATGCCTTGCAATAGATAAGGAGAGACCTCTTAATGAGTAATAATATTGGGAAAGTGGTGCAGGTCATCGGCCCAGTTGTAGACGTGCGTTTTGAAGCTAGTCATTTACCAGCTATCTATAACGCCATTCACATCTACCATGACCATAAAGCGCACGATAGACAAAAAATTGTAGTAGAAGTTATGCAACACTTAGGGGACGATATGGTTCGCTGCGTTGCTATGAGTTCTACTGATGGTATGACCCGTGGTATGGAAGCAGAAGACACTGGTGCTGCAATCTCCGTACCGGTTGGTGAAGGCGTATTGGGTCGTATCTTTAATGTGTTGGGTGAAACCGTAGACCATGATTCAGCTCCTGTAGTAGCAGATGAAATGTGGCCTATCCATCGTCCAGCACCTAAATTTGATGACCTTTCACCAGATACACAAATTCTTGAAACGGGTATCAAAGTCGTAGACTTGATCGCACCATACGTAAAAGGTGGTAAAATCGGTTTGTTCGGCGGTGCCGGCGTAGGGAAAACAGTATTGATTATGGAATTGATTCACAATGTTGCCACAGAACATGGTGGCTATTCCGTATTCTCTGGCGTAGGTGAACGTACTCGTGAAGGTAATGACCTTTGGAACGAAATGAAGGAATCCGGCGTTATTAATAAAACAGCCTTGGTATATGGACAAATGAATGAGCCACCAGGGGCTCGTATGCGCGTTGGTTTGACAGGTCTTACAATGGCTGAATATTTCCGTGATGTGAAGAAACAAGACGTGCTCTTGTTTATCGATAACATCTTCCGTTTTATTCAAGCTGGTTCCGAAGTATCTGCTCTTTTAGGTCGTATGCCATCTGCTGTAGGTTATCAACCTACATTGGCAAATGACGTAGGTGCTTTACAAGAACGTATTACATCTACAAAAGAAGGTTCCATTACGTCTGTACAAGCCGTATACGTACCTGCCGATGACTTGACTGACCCTGCACCAGCAGCTACATTTGCTCACTTGGATGCAACAACAGTATTGTCTCGTTCGATCGCGGAACTTGGTATTTATCCTGCCGTAGATCCACTTGATTCTACAAGCCGTATTTTGGACCCTCATGTACTTGGGGATGAACATTATAACGTGGCTCGTGGCGTTCAAGAAGTGTTGCAAAAATATCGCGACTTACAAGATATCATCGCAATTCTAGGTATGGAAGAATTATCTGATGAAGATAAGTTAACTGTATCTCGAGCTCGTAAAATTCAACGTTTCTTGAGTCAACCATTCTTCGTAGCAGAAGTATTTACCGGTTCTCCTGGTAAATATGTATCATTACAAGAAACATTGCGTGGCTTTAAAGAAATCCTTGATGGTAAACATGATGATTTACCAGAAGGCGCATTCTATATGGTTGGTACCATTGATGAAGCCGTTGCAAAAGCAAAGGAAATGCAAGAGAAGGGGGAATAATCCATGGCGGAACCTATGACCCTAACGATAATAACACCTGATGCGATTGTATATGATGGTAAGGCTGACTTTTTCGTAGGGCATGCTATCGATGGCGAATTTGGTGTATTGCCTAATCATGCACCTATGATTATTGCCCTAGATATAGCCCCTTTACGTGTCGATAATCCTGATGGACAACAGCATACATTTGCTGTTTTCGGGGGCTTTGTTGAAATTGAACACAACAAGGTGAGCATTGTAACACCTAATTGTGAAAGCCCAGAAACCATCGATATCGATCGCGCGAAACGAGCAAAAGAACGCGCTGAAGGCCGTTTGTCTAACCCTACACCTGATATAGATGTAGAGCGTGCTGAACTCGCCTTAGCACGGGCATTACTTCGTTTAAAGGTAACACAACGCATATAGTAGTTATACATTGATATAGCCTTGGTAAATAAGGAGTACTCTTGTAGTACTCCTTATTTGCTTGTATACGCAAAAAGGGTGTCACCCATGTGGGCGACACCCTTTTGCTGTTGCATTATTTTGAATTATAGTACACTAACACCTTTTAGAGAGTAAGCTGTATTTTTTGGTTGTTCTACTTGAAATTCATAGTCCGGAACAACTGGCATTTCTGCATTAATACCAGGCGCTTGATAACGATCTCGATCTGTTGGAACACGTTTATATGGTAATTGTTCAAGTAAGTCTTTTATAACTTTATTCCATATGGATTTATGTGTTGGCATAGTCAAGGTATCATCGATTTGGTTAAAACCACTACGGATGGTGTGAACCACACCTTCATTAGTATCGTAGAAATAAATCATAGCAGATACTTTAGCTTGAATGTGAATGTCGTCGCTATCATCATGATAATATTGGCTGAGATAGGACGTTGGTAATTGTACATATATATCTTGCATTGGCACAGGCATAATGACAATTTCGGAATGTTGTGATGCTGCCACTTCGGCTAAATCAACGGCTGTGATTTGTGCTAATGGTGTGTTGGTGCTTACTACGGTTGTATCGTAGTATGGATAGCGCAAGACATTTGCCACTGAATCGGATAAATATTTACCAAAGGCAGCCGTATTTTCATTGCGCAATGTTGTTGGTACTACAAGTGTTACCTTGCGAGATGGGAAATTATCTAAATGGCCATCGTAGTTAGCCTTTCCTACTGTAGATGGTGTATTTGACGTGGTCGAAGTAATTTGAATCGGCGACGTTTTGATAGTGCCAGGATCAGGGATGATCTTTACTGGCGCAATAGGAATAGAACGGGCTTTTGTAGTTTGAGCATCTACATTTGCTGCATTAGCGATTGTGAAAGTTGAAACAAATGCTAAGGCGAGACAAAAACTGATACGCATGGTTGCTTCTCTAAAGTTCATATTCGACTCTCCTTGATATAAATATAATCAAAACTATATCTTACAGTATACCATAGTTACAATAAAAAAGAAGCAAGCGTCAGCTTGCTTCTTACTGTGGTGGACGATGACAGAATCGAACTGCCGACATCCTGCTTGTAAGGCAGGCGCTCTCCCAGCTGAGCTAATCGTCCATGTGGTGACCCGTCCGGGAATCGAACCCGGGATACCGCCGTGAAAGGGCGGTGTCTTAACCGCTTGACCAACGGGCCAATATTGGCTCCCCGAGTAGGACTCGAACCTACGACCGATCGGTTAACAGCCGATTGCTCTACCAACTGAGCTATCGAGGAATAATATAGTGATTATTATAAAGGAACATATCGATAATAGCAAGGGGAAATGTTATAAAAAGTTAAAAATTTTTAGCATATGCTATAACTAAAACACATAATAGACAGAGTTTGAGGAATGATAAAATAATTTGATGAGATAGTCATAAAAAACGATAATTATATATATTGGTGATAAACCCAGTAATTAAGCGTGTTTTTGTGTATATTAACTCCTTGATGAATAGGGGAGTTAGTAAATTAATTGTATTGAAGATAATCGTTATACATACTCATAATTAAAATCTTTTTATATAAAAATGATAGATAATCTCATTAAAGAAAGCAATATATTTTATGGTTAGAACACATATTGATTGGAAACGAACCATATACAATAATATGATGTGATATTTATTACAGTTATATAGCCTTTTATTAGAGTTAAGCTACTATTTTTAATATTATCAAAGTGCATAAAAAAGGTATAATTAATCATTGAAAATAATTATCAAATCGATAAATTTCATTGAGAAAACTGTATAGGTAAAGCGTTGAAAGGCCTTCGGTAGTGTGCTAGTATGGAGTCATAGAGTTAATCTTAGCTTAACACTTTGAGAATAAATGTATCTCATTGTATTAGAGTTAATATCTAATTATTTTCCTGAGGAGGGATTATCTTGCGCGAGATTCAAGTATCTGAAATCACAAAAACAGTCCGTCAAATGTGTATGGACGCAGCTTACCACTTGCCAAAAGACATCTATGAAGGCTTGAAAAAAGGCCGTGAAACAGAAGAGTCTCCAGTTGGTTGCATCGTTCTCGATCAAATCATCAAAAATGCAGAAATTGCTGATGCTGAAGATCGTCCATACTGCCAAGATACTGGTATGACATTAGTATTCGTAGAAGTAGGTCAAGATGTTCATTTCGTTGGTGGCGATCTTAAAGAAGCTATCAATGAAGGTGTTGCTCAAGGTTATGTAGAAGGTTACCTTCGTAAATCCGTTGTAGCAGAACCATTGTTCAACCGTAAAAACACTCAAAACAACACACCTGCAATCATCTACATCGATATCGTTCCTGGCGATAAAGTAGAAATCAACGTAGAACTTAAAGGTTTCGGTTCTGAAAATAAATCTGACGTAGCTATGTTGGTACCTGCAGATGGCGTTGAAGGCGTTAAAAATGCCGTTCTTGAAATCGTAAAACATGCTGGCCCTAACCCATGCCCTCCAATCGTACTTGGCGTTGGTATTGGTGGTACTATGGACCAAGCAGCTGTTATGTCCAAAAAAGCTTTGCTTCGCGATATTAGCACTCCTCACAAAGATCCTGAGTATGCAAAATTGGAAGAAGAAATTTTGGAAATGGTTAACAAAACTGGTATCGGTCCACAATTGGGCGGCACAACAACTTGTATCGGTGTAAACATCGAATGGGGTGCAACTCATATCGCCGGCCTTCCTGTTGCTGTTACTATTATGTGTCATGCTGCTCGTCATAAACACGTAGTACTTTAATCGGTAGGAGGTAATTACAATGGCTGAAACAATTCGCATTAATACTGAAGAATATAATGAAGAGTTTTCCCGTAAATTAAAAGTTGGTGATAGCGTTCTTATCACTGGCAAAATTTACTCCGCTCGTGACGCTGCTCATAAAGTTATGACTGAAGCTTTAGCACGTGGCGAAAAATTACCAATCGATTGGACTAACAAATTCGTTTACTACTTAGGACCTACACCTGCAAAACCTGGTGACCCAATTGGTTCCGCTGGTCCTACAACTTCCGGTCGTATGGATGCTTACACACCAACAATGCTAGATCAAGGTATCAAAGGCATGATCGGTAAAGGTTCTCGTAAACCAGCAGTAGTTGAATCCATGAAGAAAAATGGTTGCACATACTTCGCAGCAGTTGGTGGCGCTGCAGCATTGATTGCAAAATCCATCAAAAAATACGAAGTACTTGCTTATGGTGAACTTGGTCCAGAAGCTTTGGCTGAATTGACAGTTGAAGATTTCCCTTGCATCGTAGTTGGCGATACTGAAGGTAACAACTTCTACGAACAAGGCCAAAAACCTTACAGAAAAATCTAATATCACCACTGAGTGATTGAAAGAGGCTTGCTTTAGCAAGCCTCTTTTTTGTATTTCAAACTAGTAATATATACAATAGATTAATTTATCATAAGAATTTCACGCATATGTCCTATAGTTTGGTCTATAAAAGACATATAATTTATGATAATATATTTATAGATTTGAATATTAAAAAGGGGCGATATCATGCATTCTATTGAAACAATTAGACAAGAAGTACATACTGCTATGGAAGAACTCTTAACAGTAGCAAAGGTACACGAAGGACAGCTATTTGTAGTGGGATGTTCTACAAGTGAGATTTGTGGTAAAAAGATTGGCACTGATTCTCATGAGGATGTAGCAACTGTTGTATTTGATGAGATTTATAAAGCCGTTAGCGAACGAGGTTTATATCTTGCTGTACAATGTTGTGAACATTTAAATAGAGCCCTTGTAATGGAACGTGAGGCTATGACTTGGGAAGAGGAATGTAATGTTGTTCCTCAATTGCATGCTGGTGGCGCTATGGCTATGACGGCGTATAACCGCTTTAAGGATCCTGTAATTGTTGAATTTATACAAGCAGATGCGGGAATCGATATAGGAGATACTTTCATTGGTATGCATATGAAACATGTAACGGTTCCTGTACGATTAAGCTTAAAAGAAATTGGGGAAGCTCATGTGACAGCTTGTCGTGTTCGCCCTAAGAGTATCGGCGGTATCCGTGCGGTATATAATGACGCATTATTATAAGAGGAGAATGTAATGTCAACGTTTATCCCATATGTTGTATTGGCCGTTGTCGTACTTGGTTTCTTTGGAGTATGCTATGCGGTATTTAATAAAAGTGAAAGTAACAGTGACGCGCATTCTGTAATATCAAAGCCTCCAAAAACATCACGTCCAGGGCGTTTATATGAACAAGAGAAGGTTCATATAACACCTCGGGAAACACATGATGGTGTTGATGTATACGAGGCTCATGTTGATGAACGAACATCTATTAGTAAGGATGCTATTCAATTACATAATCCTGTAGAACAACATGATTTTGAGAATTCTGTTACCGCAGAACCTATTGTTACAGAACCCGTTGTTGCAGAACCTATTGATGCAGTGACTGATACAGAAAAAACGATGGAAATTCCTGCTGTTGAATCTTCTACAGAGGATACTATTGCATTAGGCGAGTCTCCTGATGTAATGGACGAAACACGATGCTTTGATGCTGATGCAACGCAGATGTTTGGCAGTGAAAATAGTGAAATTGTAAATCCACAAGGTCCATCTGCATTAGAAGAAACACGCATGTTTAATGCCGATGAAATTAATGAACATTTATCCAACAAAGAAGAGGATGAGCCAGAACCAATTGGTCCATGGGCACAGGCTGCACAAGAGGATAAACGCGTAGCCCTTGCAATTGAACCATTTGCTCATGCTTTCGGTGTCGTTCATGGTGATGCTATGCAATTCGTTGCAGATATTACGCGGGATGCATTAGCCGTTTTAGGCATTACGAAATTAAGCGAAGTCAAATTACTATTGCAAAATATCGTAATTCAAGAAGCATTATTGGCTATGCAAAAAGCCTATGCAGGAACTCCGACGTCTTGGATGAAAACAGCTGCGCTAGAAGCCTTTTCCGATGTGGTTCAATCGCCTAAGTCGAGTACACCGTACTTAGTAGCTTTTGATGCATTGCGCGTTTTGCCCCATCTTACATTAGGACACTTTCAAGTGATGGCGTTAACATTATTATTACAATACTCTCGTAATTCTAATAACTATGGACGTATTCATTTCCAACATTATGTGGAAAAATATATCGAACCATTTATTTCGGATTTGCCTCATGACTCATCGTTTTATCGTCAGCTAGATTATTTACGTTGTACTCAGCAAGAACGTGAGTCCGTAACATTGACGCAATTATTGAGTAATTCCTATCCGTTTGTATTTAACTATCGTGGCTTTACAAAGGAAGAGTTATTCCGTGCTACTGATGGCCGCGGTGTAGATCCACGATTTGTGGTGCGCAGCCTAAACTCTAATCTTTATAAATTGGCTGTCGTCGATGAATCCTTGGCACAACGCTTCTTTAGAGAGGCTCGCATCTCTGATCCAATGGTGCAACGTGATCTCATAGCTTTGATGAAGAGTAAACCTACTGCATTTAGAGGGGAAGAGGCTCGTCAAATCATGGACGATATTAGTCCGGTTCTTTCTGATTTGGCTCGCGTCTATGATGAAAGTCCTATGTGTTCTATTTCTCTTACATTACTTGGTCTCTATTTAGGTCGAGCTCATGTGAAAGCAACCATTGGGGAAGAATTTGATTTATCTCATTGGTTCTAATTCTATACATATATACAATAAACCGCCTAAGGCTATGCCTAGGCGGTTTTGTGTTGCGTACACGCTGTATTTAGGCTCTATAATAAATGTTGGGGTGACACCACTACGGTGTCACTTCCAACATTATTTTTTTGCAAAAAAATAAGCATA